>OKWE01000082.1_pt1 | contig 110195 bp, 116 predicted proteins | sample 1607051 | NCBI WGS metagenome assembly OKWE01 (sample SAMN04414079, study PRJEB24778) | human gut metagenome | material: faecal | host: Homo sapiens | reverse complement strand
CGGGCATCGTTAACCTAAGATACAAAAGCTGTCCGGAGATGGCGGGTCAAGATCACTTAAGAGGCAGACCAGAGTCACTCTATCAAACATTTTCGGTAGAAAAGTAGCATAAAGAAACCCGCCATATGGCGGGTTTACTAACAGTGTTCTCTATGGTTTGAAGTCTTTAAATTCGACGAATATTCTACACAATTCTGTCGGTAGAATGACACCACCATCAAGCCCTCCATTATTAGCGGCAAGCCCTGCACTAACTAATGAGTACAAGTAACCTTTCTCGAAGTTGTGATTTAGATTATCATTATTGTAAGGGATAAAATCTTCTAATTCTTTTATATCAAAAGAGGGAACACGCTCAAGTGCAACCATCAAACGTCTTAATGTAATAAAATCAATGCGTTCACATGCAAACGCCTTCAAGAAAGCGGCAGCAATTTCAGGTTTATTTTCACTTTCCAAGCGATCGATTATTTCTATCAGCCTATCCCCAGCCCTACCAGCAAAATTATCATCCGAATTAAGCCGTTCGGTCATATTAATTCGCTCAGCATCAGTTAGATCTGACAATTCGAAAATAAAACGGATTAATTTATCAGTAAATCGGCGGTCACGAACTGAGTTGACTGTTTTGAATATCCCAACAACACTATTGACTAACGGTATAGACTCAAGTGTTCCCGATTCAATTAAAGAGTCAATTGCAATTTCACCATATTCCTTTGAAAGATCTTTAACATCATCAGAATTTATTACATCTAACAGTGCACTACCGCGCTGAGAGTCTTTAGCCATACATCCTCAATTAAACATAGTATAATTAATTTCAATAAGGCAGAAGAACCAAACGTATAAATTTTATGCAACTGTTTTACGTCGACGCTTGATTAGTGCTGCCGCGATTGATTCAACTTCTGTAAAATCTTTTGATACACTTGCACGTAATGCAAGATTCCATTTGCTTAATACACGAGCGTTATTGACCAACTCGCTGCCTTCTTTTAATCGACCATTTCGCAATAACCATTCGGCAACGTCAGCCCAATCCCAGAGAGGAGATTGACCTCTGATACGTTGGACAGGACAAGGGAAGTCGCCGCTGCCTCGAGTGCCATCTTTCAGCATTGCAATCGCTTGTCGGGACATTTCTGTAATTTCTGCAATGTCGCTCAAGCCTACAAGGGCAGAATCGACAGATTCAACAATAGCGCCGATACCAGCTGATTCGATATTGTCTATTGCTGATGAAATAGCTGCATCCAGCGACTCAGCTTCACGGTCGAACTCAATATAGACACAGTTTCCATATGCACAAATCAGCGCATCGTCACAGCCGCTTTCGTACAGCGCGTCTTCCAGTCCTTCGGTCTCATATGTTACGCCTGAGAGTGTCAGAGTGAAGTTATAAAGCGCCATAGTACCTCTTCGTTTAGTATTCAGAGTTTTCTCTTATTCGGTAAGGGGCGGTTGTCGCCGCCCCTTACCGGGCAAAATCAATCGCAGTGGCCTACCTTACGAATGATTTGCTTGGCATGGTTTTCAGCGTTTTTGGGCGTCGACCATACACTCATCTGGTGATCTCGGTGTTCACCATTTGGATTGCCGCAGCGTAATCTACAGAAACAGTGTGCAGAATTACCTGGCGAAACCCAGACCCAGCCTTGTGATACGGCATATTCAATGGCTGCTTGAATATGCTTGTTAGGATGAACTTTCAGTATAAATTAGCTCCAGTTGATTATACCCCTGTGTTGACATCTGTCAACGACGAATTGAATTCGCACGTCCGCATCCCCACCACCTCGCCACATACTGTCTACGGCCAGCATTTAACTTACCCATAGAGTACCAGAATCATCCGAATCATCATTGGCTTACCACCGTAATTCCCTTTATTTCTTTGTGTCATAATTCCACAATCGTTTTATCCAATGTTATATTTGATACATATAGATAAGTTGGTACCTACATAAAATGAGCATCGAAATTTACAAAAAAATCATGACCGACCTGGAGTTCGACCGGGACAATTTGGAAGAGGTCTGGCGGCAGCAACCGAGGCTGTTGATGGAATACGGCGCAAGACTAGCGCGCGCAGAACGAGAGGTTGCAGACGCTAAACTCTCCCTCGATGCCATAGAGGCAAAAATTTACGACATTGAACGTAAGAATTTGAGTATGAACGGAATAAAGTTCAATGAATCAGTACTGGAAGCTAAGGTTCGCACAAGCCCACAATACCTTGCGAAGCGCCAAAAACTGGATGACGCACGTCTGATCGCTGACATCTATAAGCACGCTGTCACCGCCTTCTCTCACCGTAGAGACATGATCGTGCAAGCCTCGAAGATGGCCATCGTAGAGATTGAACGACTGGGTGCCGAACGCTTCACAATCACCCGATAATTTTTGATAGATAGTAAGTAAGTACTGATCTATTATTATGTACGCTTTTAAGAGCCAAGAACAAGCGAATGCCCCAAGCGCAAAGCGCCCATGGCCATAATCACAACAAGGAGAAATACATGTCTAAGTCATTACTTGATCTGCTTAACAAGACCCGCGGCGATATTGCTTCCAAACGAGGCAATAACGTCGACCTAACCCGTCTGAAAGACGGTAATAACTATCTGCGCATCTTCCCCAACAAGGACGATCAGAACGGTGTGTTCTTCCAGACTTTCGGTATGCACTACGTTAAGCATCAGAATGAGGAGGGCAAAGAAGTTACCACTGCCTATATCTGCGAACAGCACACCCACAATCGTGCGTGTCAGCTGTGTGAGATGGTGATGGAAGGTCGCGCTCGCTACAAAGGCAACAAGGCAATGGAAGAGCGTATCGGTCAAATGCGCGCTACTCCACGCTACCTGGTCAATGGCGTACTTTCAGCTCGTGAAGACTTTGGCGACGCAGAAAAATGCCAGCTGATTGAGCTCCCGTCCACTGTGTTCGACGATATCTGCAAAGTGATGTCTGAGGATATCGCAGATGATATCGGCAACCCGTTAAGCAAAGAAGAAGGCTATGCGTTCCTGATCAAGCGCACCGGCTCCGGTCGCGATACCAAGTACGACGTATCCCCAAAACGTAAAGTCTACAAGGGCGATATCCCAGAAAAACTGTGGTCGACCCAGCATGACCTGATCGCTTACGCCAATCAGGCTGATGAAACTCGTCTGCTGTCCACCGTTCGCACCATGGGGCGTCTCATTGGTATTGCTGCACCTGCCGCCGCCACAGCTGCTATTTCCTCACCAGCTGCTGCCAGCGCAGCTACGCTGCCTGGTTTTGGCACCATCACTGGCCATACGGAAGGTGCAGCTGCTGTATCCACGACCTCTACCCCGGAACCAGCAAAAACATCTCTGGTAGACGAAGAGATCTTACGTGCCGCAGAGGCAGAGTTCGTACCAGAGCCGGAAGAAGTTAAAGCATCAGCTGCTGCCGCCACTACCACTGCGGCCGCGACCAGCACCTCTAATGACGATGAAGGTCTTGACGATCTGCTGGCGGAATTAGAATCGCTTTAATCCCAGGCCATGACTGTTAAGGCGTCTACGGACGCCTTACTTTTTGGAAGGAGTTTTCCGGTGAATTATCTCTTAGTGGATGGTAACAGCCTGGGCTATTACCACCAGCAATCTGACAAATTACATAACGGCGAAATGGAAGTTCAGGCGGTGTTTGGCTTCGTCAAAAACGTTCGTCGCTATGCGTCCATTCTTCACGCACGCCCCATGATCCTGTGGGACGGCTTTAGCGACAAGCGTCGCGACTATTACCCGGATTACAAAGCAAATCGCGATGAAGATCCGGAAATGAAGAAGATGAAAGAAGGCTTTGCAGTCCAGAAGCCTTACATCCTGAAAATGATGGCAGCCCTGGGCGTCAACCAGCTGATCGCCAAAGACGCCGAGGCCGATGACCTGGCGGGGATGCTGGTTGGTCGTCTTGCGCCACAACCAACGGTCGATCATATCTACCTGCTCACCGGCGACGGTGACTGGCTGCAGCTGGTTCGAGAAAAAGTCAGCTGGGTGAGCCTTCGTGAAGACGCCAAACACAAGCAGGTGAACTTTGAGCAGTTCCCAGAGCTGATCGGCCTGCCTACTCCTCGTGCTTTCCTCGAAGCCAAAGCTCTGCAGGGGGATACATCCGACAACATCAAAGGTGTAGGCGGGATTGGTGACGGTGGCGCCAAGGAGCTGCTGCACGAATGGGGAAGCGTCGCCGCTATGGTGCGCGGCATGAACGACGGCTCGATCGTCATCAATAAAGGCCGATACAAAACGGCATTCAACAAACTGGCCAAAAATGCCTTCAACGAGAAGACCGGCTGCCGGATGCTGGAAGCCTTCAAACGCAACATGACGCTGATGAACCTCATCGATACCAAGTTCCCACCCAGCGAAATCGAAAAGATAAAAGGCGCACGTGATTTGAAAGCCTTCGAAATGCTCTGCCATGAGCTGAACTTCCGGTCATTCCTGGAAGATCTGGACGTGTTCGTTTTGCCTTTTGAGAGGTACTGCTGATGTTGAAATCACTCATCAACGGCAATACGACCACGCCTACGATGCTGGCTAAGGAGATTGTCTTCTTCCATGGAGAACATGCCGTTGTTGCACTACCGCGCATTCTCGGCGCGGCCGGCATGAGCGTGACGGAACGAGAGTACGGGCTGATTAGCGAACAGGTCGTCAAGATCCTCTCCCGCATGGCCAAACACCTCAACCACGACGCAATAAAGTTTGATGAAGCCGCCGCTTCCAAACGCATCAACGAAACAAAAGGAGCCTAAGAATGGCAAAAGGAAAATCAGCACTGGCAATGGCGTTAAAAAAGAAAATCGGCAGCAATGATGAGATCCAAAAGGTTTCACACTGGATTGATTCCGGCTTCCCTCCGCTGAATAAAGCCATCTCCGGGCGCTATGACGGCGGTTTCCCCAGCGGACGTATCGTTGAGATCTTTGGGCCGCCAAGTGCTGGTAAAACCTTCCTGGCGACGGCCGCCATGGTCTCCGCTCAGAAACAGGAGGGTCTGGCTGTATTCCTCGACCACGAAAACAGCTTTGATGTTGGTCTGGCGGTGGCAAACGGCCTGAATGCGGATGAGGATGACGGCCAGTGGGTCTATAAGCAGCCGGACACGTTCGAAGAATCGGTTGAGCTGATCGGCACCATCCTGAAACTGGTGCGAGACGAAGAGCTGATCCCCGCAGACGCCCCTATTTGCATCGTAGCCGACTCCCTTGCGTCAATGGTGCCAAACTCCAAAGCCGAGAAGTTCGACAAAATGGCGGAAGGTACAGCGAAGGATAAAGATCAGCTAAACATGAACGACAATACGGCCCTGGCTCGTGCTACGAGCGCCAACTTTCCGACGCTGGCGCTCTGGGCGCGCAAGTACAATGCCTGCATTATTTTCCTTAACCAGGTTCGTACAAAAATCGGCGTGATGTTTGGCGATCCGACCACCTCCCCAGGTGGTGATTCTCCGAAGTTCTACGCCTCAGTACGTATTCGTCTTGGCGCTTCTGTTATGAAGGATGGCAAAGATAAGATCGGTCAGGACGTTGGCGCCGAGTGCATCAAAAACAAAGTGGCGCCGCCATTCGGCAAATGCTCATGGAAATTCTACTTCGACCCGACCCGCGGTCTGGACGTTATCGAGTCACTGGTTGAGCACATGCTCGAAGAAGGATACCTGCCAAAGAATGCCAGCGGCCGCGTAGAGATTGGCGACAAGAAGTATACCAAATCGCAGATCGTCGACATGTATCGTGATAAGCCCCTTCCGGAGATCATTGCGGCACTACAAGCCATCGACGAACGTCGAACTAAAGAGTCTGCTTCAGCCGAAACAGAAGAAGCGTAATCACAGGGCGTCCATTGGACGCCTTTATATTTTATTTATTATCACCAATAAGAAAACAACTTGGTTACTAATATGGAATTAATCCCAATCCCAACGTCAAATGTGACAGTGCCACGTAGTTACCGGGTAGCCATCGTAGACGCCTGGTGGCTGGTGAAGGAAGAATCAAAGTGAAGAGGCTCTGGGATGCGGCCAATGCCGCGCTCGATGTTATCGACGCAGAAATCGCCCAAGGCTTACCTGAGCCTGAATGGGCCGCTCAGCTGCGCGAGGTCATTGCTCTAATAGATGAGCCATCACCTGAACAGGACGATTGCTCCCCTTTTCTCGATCAGAATAATAAGTAAGTACATACACCAAAAAGGAGAAACACATGAGAATATTAGTTTGGATATCTGCCAGTACTGAAAGTGATGCTTAGCCACTGCTTATGGTGAATGGCTCTGGACTCGCCATCCTTAGGGAATTCCAGGCCTTGGCGCTCTTCCGTAGCCATTTACAGCTCAAAATATATAAGTTAGTATTTACCTATTATGAAGATATACACAGATATCCTGTTACTCATCTTTTCAATACTGTTTATGTTGGACTGCCTGATGATCGGGACACTCAAGAAAGCTCTGTCACCTGTCAACGGAACCACTGTGAACATGCTCGCACTGGTGCTGGTCGTCACCTCTACAGCACAGGTCTACACAGGGATAGTGGTATGAGAAAAATAACATTACTGCTGGCCGCCCTCTCCTTCTCTCTGCTGGCGGATACCCGAATTTACCAATGCGATATGATCGTATCGCAGGTGAAAAATGATCAAATCAGCAGAGCTACTAAAGCTGACTTCGGCGCGCTGGTAGTTGATAGCGGAGATCAGTTCTATGTCGTCCGCGGCGATGAGGTTCTCTCATCTCCATATCTGGCTAAACGCAACGGTAAACTGGTTGGCGTTGGCGAGGACAAGCTTATCTACAACAAATCCCACGACGTCTACGGCGTTCATAGCAAAGACCAAAGTTTCTTTTTCGACGGATGTAAGGAGGTTGGTTAATGGCTCTCACAATGACTGGTCTGGAGATTGAGAAAACAAGCGGCTACTGGAGAGCGAAAGGCTTCCGAAAACCGGACATGCTGGAGCGTCTGGAACGCGAAGACGGTTACATCATCCACCAGCGTCGGGAATGGCGCATGTTTGATCCTGAAACCGGGAAACTCACATCGAAAGCACAAACGCTTTGGGGTTTGCTCAAGCAGATTCACTAACCGATGTTTCTGCAGCGCGTTTTAAGTGTGACGGAATAACATTTGTTAGCAACCACTAACCCAGCATTCATGCGGGTTAGCAGGTTAGTGACCACTGGGGAAGCCATATTGTTATCTACACGGGCCTGACGCAAATCAACGAATGCGTCGCCCGTTTTCAGGATATCTAATTCAGTGCTGTATTACCGCTCACAGCATACGTTGCCAGTGAATTACCGCTGGCAGCATACCTTGTGCCGTTCACAGCATACGTTTTACCGCTGACAGCATATCTTTCACCGCTGACAGCATACATTCATAGGGCAGCAGTTGCCCTTAGACGTTAACCATGTCGATTTATAAAGACCGCAGATAGTGGAAATGTACCGCTGACAGCATACGTTTTACCGCTGACAGCATACATTGAGACAAAAGAACCGCTGACAGCATATGTTGAACCGCTGACAGCGTATCAAAGCAACTTGAGGCTATTGGTGAGTATCTCGATCAGCTTGATATTCTCTGGCGTCAGGTTCTGCGACAGCTCAGAAATTTTGTTTTTGAGGTTCTGTTTCGCATCAATTTCACCCTTCGCTTCTTCTGCCTGCTTAGGCGCCTCTGGCTTCTCGGGTTTGCTCGATGTTACTTTCAGTTTTGGGTTACGACTGTGGATCTGGATGTAGACAGAACGGCCACGCTTAACCTCGCTATATTCGAGATAGCCCAGCTCTTGCAGTGACTTCAATCCGTTCCTGATAGTCTGGTTTTGCGAGCTGACGTTGCGCGTGCTCAGATTCAGCCTGGCGCGCAGCCGGGCGAGAGATACCGGTGCCGGCTTAGGAGGAAGACTTTCGATGAAAGTATACAGCGCCTGGGCCGTCTCCTTGCGCGGGAGCTTGTTGATGACCTTTAACTGCAGCAGAACTTTGTGGTCAAAGCGATAGAGCTCAGACAGCTTAGGTTCAGCATAAAAGACAATAGAGTCTTTCTTCTCGTTGTAATCAACGCTGTTTATGAGGTGAACCATCAACAGGGATATCTTGTTGGTGTCGTCGACGTTCTTCTCTTCATGAGTGCGCTGGAACGACAACGTCGTGCGCATGATCTTGAGCAGGCTATTTGTCAGGCGGTCTCGCAGGGTTTTGCGGATCTGCGAAGACGGGTAGCCGCAGAACTTGGCGAACTTCGTGATGCTCAGCTCTACGCGCCCTGTTGGCTCGCCGTATTCAGCCAGAGAGCGAACAACACCAACCCAGGTTTTGAAGTCATGATCCATATCCAGTCGAGGACCGGTGATTTTAATGTTTGAATAACCCTCTGACCGCGCGACTTCCAGCTGGACAAGCTCTCTGGATGCGTCGATCATGTTGGACTTGTTGCGAGAGCTATTCTTCGTTCCTTTGAGTGTCGGCACGAAGAGGCCAAGACGCATTAAAGCGATTGGCTGCACCGTGTTGTTGCTGTTAGGAACTAAATCACCTGTGTACAAAGTGAGAGCTTCTTCCTCAGGAATTTCGTTGTCTTCAGGTATTTCTTTGATATCGCTCTCTATTTTCTTTCTTGTGGACATGTGGATACCTTTTGGTTCTAACCGCTGACAGCATACGTCAATTACCGCTGATAGCATACACAAAACCGTTGGCAGCATATACCGTACCGCTGACAGCATATCGTTTACCGCTGACAGCATACACGGATCAGCCCTTAGCCCAGGCGTGGCGCGGCCTGCGGCGATCGGGGATCTCTTTGGATCTGTTTGGGGATCTGTTATAGGGATCTTATTATTGGGATCTATCCAGTGGATAAGTGGATAAGTAAAACAGGCATTTGCGATAACAGATGTGCCTAGTAAGCTATCGTGGTTCCGGTCAACAATCACTAAAACGAGAACATGGACTTAAAACGCACACGTTGGATACGCCGTCTGGAAGACGGAACCTACACCATAGAATCAAACTCCACACTGAGCAACGAGAAGGTTCTCTGCAGCCTGTGTGGCATAGCCTCGAAGTGCAACATCAACGAGACCCGACTCAAGTTGCGTGACGCCGGCGTTAACTTCCACCTGAACAGCTGTGCCAGATACGTACCGCTGCTGGCATTTCGAAAACCGATCATCGGTCTGGATACCCCCTACTTCAACACTATGCGTTCAGGCGTTACCTGGCGTGACAGATTGACCGAGGGGAAAATTGTCTGCCTGGTTGAAGCTGATACTGCGAAGATCCTTCGATTCGGTGTCGTGGATAAAGTTTACTCTGGGCCAGTTGATGAGATGCTGAGAAAGCACAGTCGATTCAATCACCTCTGTATGGGCGGAGAGAAGATCGAAAAAGTAGGTGAAGTGATCCGCAGATCCTATGGCCACTTCCTGAAAGAAGACAGCCTGCTCACTGCGATTTACATCAGACACATCAAACGAGACTTTGATATCGAGTATCACAGCGAAGAAGAACTCGATTTAGTCGACCCTCGGCCAAAAGCAGAAGTGTTTAGCATCGCAAATGCGCGTCAGAAGCTCTCTGAGGAACCCTAAACGAAAAAAGGGGGCTTTACGCGAATACAAAATAGCGTAGCTTAGAATGCATCTGAGAAGCCAAGGGGGTGATATATGGACGATTTTTACTCAAGAGAGATTACTCTGGCTGATATGCCCTTTCTGATGCATGAATTCGAGCTAGCAACTCTCACACCAAAGCTTGTCTGTTCTGTTCAATGAGCCGACATTGCAGATACCAGCAAGTTAGCCATGAAGTACGAACTCTCTAAATCGACAGCTCTAGGCGTACCTTCTAAAAGCTATGAAAATCGACAAAACCACCAAAAAGGCGGTTTGTCGTTCCGGGGATTAGAGAGCTTCTGCAAAACGTGGCTGTTTCTCAACTTTTACGGGCATCGTAAGGGCATCAGCTTTTTGTTTTCGCATTGCCACTGTTTCATGATAGTGCTGAGCGGTTGCCGTCTCAATGAAGTCCACATCATCACCTGCCACATCAAACACGGCTGCTTTGATGTCTTCCAAACTAACGTTAAAGAATTCTTTACGTCTGTTGATCAGATTAGTGCGGTTTTCAGCGAAATGTTGGTGTAGGGCATATTCCAATGCCGGAGCATCTTCACTGAAGATCATAGCATGAACGTCAAACAGGAACGGCACAGATGCACTGCCCAGCTCGTCAACTCGGTCTTGAGGATCAAGGCGGCGTGTCATACCAATCTTAAAGACATTTTCACCAAAAGAGCCGATGTTGGAAATAACGTAAACGTGGCCCCGCTTGGTCTGTTGCGCCATGCTAAGTGCTTTTAATCCTTTCAACTCAGCTTCGGTAAGCGCTTCTTGCAAGGAATCGATTTTCTCCTGATACTTTTCGGCCTGAGCGGCAGTCATTTTCGCCAGTTTTTCATTCATTTCTTTCCGAGCTTTATCTAGGGCCTTCTGGGCGCGGCGTTCTTCTTCTTCAGCTTCACGAATAGCGCGCTCAATCTCTAACTGGGCTTTGCGTTCCTCGGCCATCTGGGCGCGGATTTCACGTTGTTCTTCTTTTTCTTCCTGCTTTTTGGCTCGGTATTCATAAGTTAAACGCAGCTCGGTCAGCTTAAGATCCAAGAAGGCATGATTAATGTAGATTTGGTTAACTTCATTGAGTTTATTCAATACATCAAAAGCTTTGTAAATGCGTGATTCCATGGTGTTGATGTTTTTGAATGTTACGTTGGCAATGGCTGCATCGCATTCACTGTTAAAGGCTCTGGCCGTCAGGTTGATACCTCGCGTTGTCATTTTATTCCCTTCGGCCTTTGAACCACTTACCGTCCATTCTGTGGTGCAGTAGATGGCCCCAAAAGTGGTCTTGTTACGAAGCAAATCTTTCTGCTGTTGTCGATTGTTACGGATAGATGCCTGGAATAGTTCCGATGTATCGAAATCGAAATGTGGCGCGTAGAAGCCCATTTCTGCAAAATCCATATCCTCTTTGTAGATAGAGAGCGCAGACTCCAGTTCGTCATACGTGATTTTCTTATCTGCGTAAGAAGCGCGCAAAGTTTGGATCTGTTGTTCAATTTCATCTTTTTCTGCGAGCTGCTTGGCAACGGTTTGCTGAGTCTCATTACTGAGTTTTTCAGCAGCCGTTCGGGCATCCTCTAAGACCTCATTGGCTAAGTCTCTAACAAACTTCGCATCGGTTTCGCTTACCGAAATGATGTTGGCTGCTTCCGTCTTCGCTTGAGCCACGATGCGCGCCGCTTCATCTTCGGCATCAATAATGGCGGCATAACGCGCCAATTGTGCTGCCTTATCGGCAGAATCAGCCCTAGCTGTTTTCAGTTTTTTCGCGTTAACAATTAGGGCCGTTAAAATGGTCACAAAAGCGATAGCCCCTGCGATCGAATAATACATAACGTTCATGGAGGATAACCTTGATGAGATTTTTTACCGGCGCACCCGCCCGGCTGCTGTAGGAGAATATACTTGTCCGATGTTGTCTCAGCAATTTTATAATTTACAACTTTTGTCGTTACGGGGTTTGGATCAAAAAGCCGACGCTAACGTGGGCTTATAAATTTAGTCTTTCCTGACTGATGATATCCATTTCCTCGTGACTGGCCGATGTCGACTTATGGGTACAGGAGTACTTTCCAGCATACTTTTCCCTTATAGCTGACCAGAAATGGCCTTCTACTAGCGGCCAATGCAAAATCAATAGGTTGTAACGGAACATTATATATTTTAATTCATGTGGTTCTCGGATAACTGAATCGAAGGTGAAATCCAATCTTTCGATGTGATTTGCTCCTCACTCATAGCAGACTCCTCTCACATAAATCATCATGCATTTTCACCTTGTACTTATGGAGTCGAGCTCACAGCAAGGCCATGCTAGTAGCTTAGATCTTACTCAAGTGACTCGCTCTAATTTATAATGATAGGTATGTACTTACTTATCTGTTTTGCCATAATATCCAGCCTGTAGATTTTCTAATGTGCCGTGTTTACTTGGTTGTTGGCCTGTTTTACATGCTTAGAATCTATATCAAAATAACCACAAAGGAAAATACACATGACGTTGCCATATGGGGTGATCTCCGATCCCCATTACCACAAATGGGATTCATTCTCGACGACCGATGCAGATGGTCTCAACTCTCGGCTGGCCATTCAGCTGGAGGCCACAAAAGAAGCGGCCATCGCTATGAAAAAAGCGGGCTGCAGCCACATGCTGGTGGCCGGCGACACATTCCACGTCCGCGGAACCGTATCTCCTACCGTACTCAACTACGTCTCCGATGCCTATGAGTGGATCGTCAAAGATCTGGGGCTCAGCGTTGCGATGCTGGCTGGCAACCATGACCTCGAAACAAACGACTCTGTCTACAGCGCTAACGCCGCTGCGGCGCTGAAGTCGATTGGTGTACAGATCGTCTGCGGCCGTAAGCCACACAGCATCAAATTGGGTGACGTCACAGTCCATATGGTGAGCTGGCGAAACAACCACGCCGAGTTAATTAGTGACCTGAAAGCACTTCGTGCGCGGCTTGACGGGGATCTGCACGACGTCGTGATTCATACCGCCATCAACAAAGCTATCCCCACAATGCCTGATGTTGGCATCGATGCGCAGGAGCTGAAAGACATAGGCTTTCGCCTGGTGCTGTCCGGCCATTACCACAACCACAAGGAGGTGATCCCCGGAGTTATCAGTGTCGGCGCGCTGACGCACCAAAACTGGGGGGACGTAGGTTCGCTGGCGGGCTACATGATTGTGAACCCTGACGGCTCGTTCAGTCATTTCGAAACCTCGGCGCCGAAATTCGTAAACCTGGAAGACGATGTGGATGACAGGCAGATACGCGGCAATTACGTGCGCTTCCGGGCCGTCGTCGAAAACGATGAGGAAGGCATCAAGCTGCAGAACGTCCTGAAGTCCATGGGAGCGAAAGGTGTTGTATGCAACTTCATCCGCAAGGGCTCAATGATGGAGGGTACTGCCAGCACCTCAGAGACCAGCAAAATCGACAGCCTTGGCGAGTCTGTTTCTGCTTACTGCAAAATCGTTCATGACACAGACGGTGGATTTGACCTAACCAAACTGAATGCCTTGTGTCAGGAGATCCTCACCGAAGCGGAAAGTGCGGAGGCGGTGTAGTGACTTCCTCCCACAATAATTTCTGGGATTTCATCCAGATGATTAAACGGCTTGAAAGCGGGAAGCCCGTTTTATTCCAGAAGCCCTATCCGCCAGAAGGAAACCCACAGGCGTTTTACCTTGGTCAACTAACGAAACGTGGCCTCCTGTCACGCAACTCCTTCCCGGCACATACGGAATACCGCCTTCGCAAAGGGCAGAAATTGACTAAAGCAATTCGAGGCAAAGCATGAAATTTTTAACGCTCGAAGTGGAAAACTTCATGGCGCTGGCAAACGCCAAGGTCGAGCTTGATCAGCGTGGGCTGGTGCTCATCCAGGGTGTTAATGCCGGGGACTCATCGGCCGCCAGCAATGGCGCTGGTAAATCAACCCTCATGAATAGTTTGATGTGGTGTATTTATGGCGAGACATCCCATGGTGTTAAAGGTGACGACGTTCTCTCTACGGGCCATGAGAAGAACTGTCGCGTAAAAGTCACCATTGAAGACGAAGGTAAACGCTACGCCATTATCCGCCACCGCAAGCATAAGGAATTTAAAAACCGGCTTATCGTCCGTGGCGAAGACGGCGACATGACAAAGGGTAAAGATTCGCTCACCCAGGAGTTTGTAGAGCGACTGATCGGTGCGTCAAAAGAAGTATTTATGGCATCGATCTATGCCAGTCAGGAGGCGATGCCTGATTTGCCTGGCATGTCGGATAAAAACCTCAAAACCATCGTAGAAGAGGCTGCCGGCGTCGATCGTCTCACCAAAGCCTACGCGATTGCTCGCGAACGAGCCAACGCAGCTGCCGCACGCATGGAGACCACTAAAACCAAGATGGATGCCTGCTTGTCTCTGGTTGAATCGGCCCAGAATGAGCTGGAGTCTGCCAAAACCTCCTCTGAAGCCTGGGAGCGAGACCGCAGCGAACGGCTTGATGTCGCCCGTGCCGATCTGGTTGGAGCGGAAGTCACGCTCACTGAGGTCGAAATGGAGTTGCGCAGTCTGCCAGAGCAGATCCGCGATACTGAAAATGCTATCGGTAAAGAGCGGGAAAAACTTGCGTCCAAAGAAGAACACGACGCCAAGCTGGTTAAGGTTCGTGGAGCGATCACTGATATACGCGCCAGCATCCGCATTACTGAAAACATCCAGAAGGAAGCGATGCAACGTGCTCGCGCATTCAAGGTGAAAGCGGAAGAAGTAAATACCAAAGTCGGGGAGCCGTGCCCAACCTGTGGCAAGGCTTATTGCGTTGAAGATCTGTCTACCGTGAAGGAGAGTTTTGTTGAACAGGCGCGCAGTGAGATCAGCCAAGCGCAGGCATCTGCAACGTCAGTGGCTAAATACCAAGAGCATCTTGAGAAGGCGCTCAAAATTGAATCATCACTTGTCGCCAGTACACCAGATGTGTCTGCCATTATTTCCCGAATCGAACAACTGACTAAAGAGCTGGGAACGCTTCGTCATCGGGAAAAAGAAGTCGTGGCTGTAGAAGCTTTGGTTGCCCGGGCGCGGAGCGAAGTAGATCGCATTACCAAAGAAACTAACCCATTTCTGGCTGTCATCAAACGCCATGAAGAAAGCCTGGCTGCCAATAAATCTAACTATGGTGTACTTAAAACTGAGTTAAAGAATATACAGGAGCAGGCTCTGCTGCTTGATAAAGCGCGCCAGGTCTACTCTCCTGCCGGCGTTCGCTCGCATATCCTGACCTCCGTGACGCCTTTCCTGAATGCCCAGACAGCGGAATATCTCAATACACTGTCGGACGGAAACATTGTTGCGGAATGGTCAACGATGGAATCAACCAAGAAGGGCGAGTGGCGCGATAAGTTCAATATCAGCGTGCGCAAGATCGGCGCCAGCAAAACCTTCCAGACATTGTCAGGTGGAGAAAAACGCAAAGTGCGCATTGCGTGCTCCCTGGCTCTGCAGGATCTGGTGGCCAGCCGCGCGAGCAAGAACATCGAGCTGTTTATCGGTGATGAAATTGACGATGCGCTGGATACTGCCGGGCTGGAGCGTCTGATGGGTATTCTGGAAGCAAAAGCGCGCGAGCGCGGCACGGTGATGATCATTTCTCACAAAGAAATGAAGTCATGGTTCCGGGAAACCATCACAGTGGAAGTGAAAGAGGGCCGCAGCTATGTCGTTTAACCTAAGCCGCACGCAGTTTTTGCAAATGTTTGCTGTGATGCAGTCATTCAGGCTGATTAACAGCTATACCGCTGCTGGGGCGGCTCCTGGTGTCGGTTGGCAAAATCTCAATATTGAGACGGAGCAGTTTACGGCTCTGAAAGATCTACTTTTCAAGACCCCGTTAATGCCAAGTCTGAAATCGATGCCGTCAGGAAGTACAGCGCCCATTCTGATCAACCCATTTTCGGAAGGTGGCTATCTTCCACACACTGGGCCTGGGTTCGTGGTGATCCCGGAATCACCTGAGTTGGTTATCAAAGATGATGCGCAGTACGGGGCTATAGAGGCGCATACCAGCAGCGCGTTTACTAACCTGACTCGACTGGCAAATGCACGTGCTGGGCAGGTTGCAATGCCAGGCAAGGCATTTGCTGGCATCGATTTCAATTACGATACACTTGAGACATTTCCAGGAAGAGGCAAATTAAGCTTTGAGACTGAAGATGGCGATAAGGCAATGGTTGAGCTCTCTGTCCCCTATGTACTTCGTTTTAACGGAATGGTTGCGCGTAAGCTGATAGATATCATGTCCTACTTCATCGGGCAGAGCATGATCGACGCAGACATAGAAAATGGTGTGCTGACCAGTGACAACATACATGTGGTGAGCCGCATTCCAGAGCCCGTTCGCAAGTCTCCAGTTAAAACCCTGGAAGAGAAATTAATGGAATGCCCGGTATGGGCAACATGGTAAGGAAACTCTATGAGTAAAGTGATCAAAGTAGTTGGCGTCGACCCTTCAATGAGCAACTTCGGGCTGGCCATTGGTACGCTGGATCTGGATACAGACAAACTTGAAATCCATGGTCTTGAACTGGTTGAAACCAAAGCCGGCGGAACGAAGAAAACTGTCAGAGTAAACAGCGATGATCTGCGCCGGGCTAAAGAAATCTGGCGCACCGCCAGGCCAATCATTGAACAGGCCCATATGGTGTTTTGTGAGCTACCGGTGGGTAGTCAAAGCTCTCGCGCGCAGACTTCTTACGGTGTGTGTATCGGCGTTCTTGCTTGCGTTGATAAGCCACTTATCCAGGTTACGCCAAATGAAATTAAGCACTACGTCGGGAATAAACTGACCACATCTAAAGAAGAGATCATCCAGTGGGCGGTTACAAAACAGCCTGACGCCCCTTGGTTGCGTCGGAAACAAGCGGGGAAAGATGTACTAGTTGCCAAGAATGAGCACCTGGCTGATGCCATAGCTTCGATATATTCTGGAATGCAGACAGACCAGTTCCGACAAGTCCGCGACGTTCTTAAAGGGATTTTTTAATCCCCAATTGATAGGTAAGTACTTATTTAATACTATAGGCCACTACATTTAGTGGCCTTTTTGATGGGTGATACATGATAAGGATTGTCAAACGTAATGGCTCCACAGAGCCGCTATCCGAAGAGAAGTACAACCGCGTCGTGATGTGGGGGGTAGAAGGTATACGTAACGTAAGCGCCTCTGCCGTAGCCATGGGCGCCGCCGCGAGCATTTTTGACGGCATGACAACTTCGCAGCTTCATGAGGCATTGGTTAAGTCGGCTGCAGATCTGATTTCACCTGAAACTCCGAACTACTCCCAGGTCGCAGCACGTCTGAACATGTTCAAAATTCGCAAAGACGCCTTCGGCGAATTCGCTTACCCAAGTTTCTATCATCATATCGTCAGCAACGTCAGCCGCGGCGTTTACGATGAGGACTTGCTTAAGTTTTACTCCCGCGAAGAGATCGCAGAACTTGGCGTGTATATCAAACCCATGCGTGACGAACTCTTTGGTTATGCCGCAACTGTTCAGCTGGCGAGTAAGTACCTCGTCCAGAACCGAGTCACCGGCGAAATTTACGAAGCCCCGCAGCAGCTGTATATGCTGGTGGGTATGTGTCTTTTCCAGAATTGGGAAGATGGTTGTGCCGGCAAAACACGTCTGGAAATGGTGAAGGGGTTCTATGACGTCACCAGTACATTCAAATTGTCTCTGCCCACCCCAATCATGGCCGGCGTCCGTACCCCGACGCGCCAGTTCTCCAGCTGCGTTCTGATTGAGTCCGAAGACAGTTTGAAAGGGATCAGCGCTGCGTCCTCTGCCATTATCGATTACGTGTCGCGTCGTGCTGGCATTGGGATTGGTTTTGGCCGACTGCGTGCATTGGGGAGTGAGATCCGCAATGGAGAAGCAACCCACACTGGCGTAATCCCCTTTCTGAAACACTTCCAGACCGCTGTGAAATCATGCTCGCAGGGTGGCGTTCGCGGCGGCGCCGCGACGGCTTTCTACCCTATTTGGCATCTGGAAGTTGAAAGTCTGCTGGTGTTGAAGAATAACCGCGGCATCGAGGAGAACCGTGTTCGTCATCTGGACTATGGCGTAATGATCAACCGCCTGATGTATCGCCGCCTGGTACGCAACGAGAATATTACGCTGTTCAGCCCGCATGATGTGCCGGGGCTCTATGATGCTTTCTTTGTCGATCAGGACAAATTCGAAGCGCTGTACCTGCAATATGAAGCTGATGAGAGCATCCGCAAGAAATCCGTTCCCGCTGTTGATCTGTTCTCAACCCTGATGCAGGAACGAGCCTCTACCGGCCGCGTGTATATTGCGAACGTTGACCATATGAACGAACACGGCGCCTTCGATCCGAAAGTCGCTCCAGTTCACCAGTCAAACTTATGCATGGAGATTACGCTGCCAACTAAACCGCAGGCGTTTACCGATGACCCCGATGGTGAGATCGCCCTTTGCACGCTGTCTGCGTTTAATCTGGGGGCATTACGCTCACTGGACACGCTGAAAGAGGTCGCCTTCTATGCGGTGGCTGCGCTCGATTCCCTACTCGACTATCAGGATTACCCGATGGCCGCAGCGGAAATTCCGGCAAAAGCACGTCGTAGTTTGGGCGTCGGCGTTACCAATCTTGCGTACTATCTGGCGAAGAACGGATTTAACTACTCTGATCCGGCCGGCAACCAGCTGGTGCATGAAACGTTTGAAGCGATCCAGTATTACCTGCTTGATGCAAGTTGCCGGCTGGCGGAAGCCAAAGGCGCCTGTGATTGGTTTTCCCAAACTAAATATGCCCAGGGACAGCTGCCGATTGACCATTACCGCAAGTCGCTTGACGCTAACCCTGATACGTCCTTTGAGCTGAAAATGCCGTGGGAAGAGCTGCGTGGCCGCATACGCGAGTATGGTCTGCGTAACTCTACCCTGACAGCTCAGATGCCGTGCGAAACGTCCAGCCAAATCACCAACTCCACAAATGGTATCGAACCGCCGCGTGGCCCTGTTTCCGTGAAATCATCCAAAGACGGCATTGTGAAAATGGTGGTTCCGGACTTTGCTGAGCTGAAAGATCAGTACGAGTACCTTTGGGATATGCCGGATAACCGCGGCTATCTGACCAAAGTTGCGATCATTCAGAAGTTCTTTGACCAGGCTATTTCAGCCAACACCAACTATGACCCTACTCGCTTCCCGGGCGACAAGGTTCCAATGATGAAGCTGCTTGAAGATCTGCTCTTCGCTTATCAGCAAGGCGTGAAGACGCTTTATTACCACAACACACGAGATGGTGCCGGTAAGCGTGAAGACGATGATCTGGCCTCTGTTGCGTTGGTTGAGCCAGAAGATGAGTGCGATGGCGCATGCAAAATCTAATAAGCGTGGGGAGATATCCCCACCTTTCACTTCATTGAATGCCTCATTTTAACCAATAAGATAATAATTTGTTTAGAAGTGCATCTAATCAAATTGTTTAATAATACCGATAACATTCAAAGGGAAACACATGAGTTACTCCACTTTCCGTTTGGGCGCTAACGACGCAACCAAAGAGCCTATGTTCCTCGGGCAGTCTGTCAACGTTGCGCGCTACGATCAGCAGAAGTACCGCGATTTCGAAAAGCTGATCGAAAAACAACTCTCCTTCTTCTGGCGCCCGGAAGAAGTCGACATAACCACCGATCGCATCGATTTCAATACGAAGCTGCAAGAGCATGAGCGACACATTTTCCTGAGCAACCTCCGTTACCAGACTCTGCTGGATTCCGTTCAGGGACGCAGCCCAAACGCAACGCTGCTGCCGCTTATTTCAATTCCAGAGCTCGAAACGTGGGTGGAAACATGGTCGTTTTCTGAAACCATTCACAGCCGCAGCTACACCCATATTATTCGCGGCATGGTGGATGATCCGAGCATTGTCTTCGATGGCATTGTGACCGACGAGGAAATTATCAGCCGGGCTATCAGTATCTCTACAGAGTACGACAAGCTCTATGAGATGACTTGCGCGCGCCAGCACCTGGGAGAAGATGAATTCGAACGGCTCTACGTCTCCGAATTTGACGGAAAGCCCTACCCTCTCCAGCGCCAGCTGTTCCGTACTTTGGTATCCATCAACGCGCTGGAGGCCATTCGTTTTTACGTTAGCTTCGCCTGTACGTTTGCTTTTGGAGAAAGGAAATTACTTGAGGGCAACACCAAAATCATGCGTTTCATTGCGCGCGATGAGGCGCTTCATTGCGAAGGCACAGAACGAATGCTCCGGTTTATGCGTACAGGCCGCGAAGGCTTGCTATGGGCCCAGATCGCTGCGGATGAGGAACCATTCATCTATCAGACCATGATGGACGTTGCCGAACAGGAAATGCGCTGGGCAGATTATCTGTTTAAAGACGGCTCAATGATTGGTTTAAACGCCGATATCCTGAAAAGCTATGTTAAATACCGAACCAATCTTGCGATGCGCCGTCTTGGCCTGAAACCACTGTACCCGGAGATAAAAGATGACCCGCTGGTGTGGATGAACAAATGGCTGTTGTCCGACACCTTGCAGATTGCACCGCAGGAAGCTGAGCAAAGCACTTATCTCGTTGGCCAGATTGACTCCGCTGTTGATCGCGCTGGCCTAAGCCAGTTTGCCGATTTGTAAGCCTGGATAAAGATTTTGTGGCCTGGTCGCTCTGGGCCACAATGAACGCGAAAAAAAGCACTAAGGAAAGATAAAGCATGAAATTAACGAAACTGACCGACCATCTCAAGCTGGCCACCGATAAGCTGGTGGGCTTCAAACCAGAGCCATATGAGCTGAACCCCGGTTTTGGAGAAGCGACAGAGAGTATTTACAAGATGGTTGACCAGTTCCACGAGCTGTTTCAGCACCCGCGTCGTGTAATGCCCACTCCGGAGCTGCTGCGCCTGCGCGCTAAGCTGATCCATGAAGAGGCGGTAGAAGAAGGGCTGCCTGCAGCGAAAAAGGGGGATATGCAGGGATTGCTGGATGCAATGGCTGACTTCCTGTATGTGGGTGTCGGGACGATGGTAGCCATCAAAGGTGGGCTATCAACTGGCATGAGCTATTACACTCAGGAGCAAAGCGTCGATCGCTTTATTCATACCATTATGGTGCCTGGAAATACCGTCTTCGACGATATGGCCATCCCCTTCAATGAAGCAGAAGAAGCTGCGCTTATGTTGGCCGCGCTGGCCGATAAACTTGAACATAACAAGGTAGGTGATGCTGAGCTGATTCAGGATCTGCGCCGCGTGATGAACAAAATCTATGTGGCGTGCATGATGGTGTATCGCCTGGCTGATTTCCTTGGCGTCGACGTCGTGGAGCTGGTGGCGGAGATCCACCGTTCTAATATGACAAAGCTGTGGCCGGCGGATGCTGAAGCGCGTCGTCTTGCCGTTGAGAGCTGTAAATATGATAAGAATGATCTCGGATTCCGCCATGCTGACGGCACTGACATGATGATCGGCTATCGCCTGTCTGATGGGAAAATCCTTAAATCGCCGACATATAGCGATGTCGATCTGTCTCGTTTCCTTGAGCAAGCACAGGCATCTTCGCTGTATGAAGTGGTTAAAAACAGCTTGTAAGTACTAACTTATCAATATATATTGAAATTGACGTGTGATCTATTGTCCATTTCTATCCTTATCAATCTTTATTTTCGATAAAGTTGAGCGTTGGTGGCCCCGTGGCCACCATTTTTTTACTTAATTTCTAGCCTGGATGTCTTCTCTGTGTTTAAAATGATAGGTATGTACTTACTTATTATTTGAGGTCATCTTGTCTTTTTTACTTAATCGAGAATTCAGTAACGGTCAGCTGGCTTCGAGCTCTTATGGCCGTGTCATTCAGACCGTTGTTGATACCGGCGTTCCCTCCGACGATCGCACCGGCACCGGTACGCTTGGCGTTTCTTATGTGCCTTCCTACTACATGCTTACCGGTGGGGCTGTTCCGCTCATTTCTTCAAAACAGGTAAACCTGAAACCGCTACTGGTTGAGCTTGAATGGTATTTACAAGGTTCAGGCAACATTGGGTTCCTTAAAGAGCATGGTGTGAAGATCTGGGATGCTTGGGCCGATGAAAATGGCGATTTAGGGCCAGTATATGGCAAGCAGTGGCGCCGATGGGAGGACACCAGAATTGTCCCTTACAGCGAGTATCGCATTAAGGAGGACATCTTCTTAGAACGTGGTTATCGCGTTGAAGGTTACATTGGGCTGAATGAAGATCGCGTCGTTATCACTCGTGAAATCGATCAGTTACAACGTATGGTTGATCAGTTGCGCAACAACCCGACCGATCGCCGCATACTGCTTAATGCCTGGAATGTTGGTGAGCTGGAGGACATGAAGCTTCCACCTTGCCACTTTGTGTTATCCGTATGGAGTCGTGAGCTCGATTTCCAGACCCGTTTGTCTATGGCCACCGATATTGGTATCCAGCATAACCGGCATGGCTATGAATCGATCTATACACAGATGCTTTGCCTGATAGAGCAGCGAGGCAGTATCTCTGAGCCAATGCTGGATGAGCTTGGTATCCCTAAACGTATCCTGAACTCCTGCCTGGTGCAGCGGAGTGTCGATACTTTCCTTGGTATGCCATTCAATATTGCCGGTTACGGCATCCTCACGCAGTTCATTGCGAAGATTACGGGTCACATGGCTGGCGCCTTCGTCCATTTCGGCTTTGATGTTCACATTTACAACAACCACTTGGAGCAGGTTGAAGAGCTACTGGCTCGCGAACATCCGGAGTCGTCCGACCCCATCGTCGTCTTCCCGCACGAATGGGAAGAGCTGGATGACTTCAAATGGGACGGCGTGCAGATCTTCGGCTATGAACCACTTCCATGGATTAAGGCTCCAGTGGCGGTGTGATATGGCCAGAGGCATGTTTGTGTTATGTGAAATTGAAGATGTGCTGGCGAGAGCCGGCCATCGTAAAGCCGCTGCTGATGAAAACGCAGACACTCTCGTTGCAGGTGATGAGCTCATATTCCCCACCAGCCGCATGTTGCGTGGCTTTGCTCGCTCCGGTGCTGAAGTGGTGCTTATCAGCCACCGTCCGGAAGCGCTCGAAAGCGCAACCAAAAAATGGCTGAGAGATTTCGGCATTGATTATGACTGGCTGCACCTGGCACCACGTGGAGTCAATTACGAAACCCATATAAAGCGCACGCTTGCCGCGCATAAAGATGATCTGATGATCGCGGCACTGGTGAGTTCGTCACGCCTACGAGCTGCTCTGTCTGGTTTTCACCAGCGCCCGGTATTGTATGAGGTATCTCAATGAAGATGATTGCAGCTGTCGGTCGCAATTATGAGATCGGTAGAGGAAACGAACTCCCCTGGCGCTGCCCCTCAGAGTTAAAACTGTTCAGGGAGCTCACCACAAACGCCACAGTCGTCATGGGCAGAAAGACAATGGAAAGTCTTAAGCGCCCGCTTCCGGAGCGCCACAACGTCGTTCTGACGCGCTCATCTGGGTTCATGCCCAATGGTTTTTACCCTGCCACTATGGACGATGTAATGCAGCTTGATGGTCCCGTTTGGGTTATCGGCGGTGCGCAGATCTATTCTCTGTTTCTGCCTCACGTCGAGGAACTCTGGCTATCGCATATGGGCGTAGACGTTCCTGACAGTGATGCTCATTTTCCGCGGCAAATGATGCGTAATCTCGGCTTCTTTCCTGTGTTAACGGCTCATACACAACGGGGAACGGAGGATGAGCCCGGCTTCCAACAGATTGTTTACAGAAGGTGGTAATGGATTACCGAATTGGGATCACTGGCGCTCAGGGCAGTGGAAAAACAACCCTGGCAAAGTTTATCGACGAGCATTACGGCATTCCGTATGTGGATGCTGGCGTCGGCGCACTGATGACAAGGCTTGGAGTCAACGTAGGCGATCCAATGCCGCTCTTTGAGCGTCTGCAGGTGCAGATGGAAGTTGCCCGCCATATTGAGCTGGTAACACGCGGAGCGGAAGGCTTTGTAATAGACCGTACGCCTGCTGATGTGATGGCTTATACGCTCGATTTGGTCGGCCAGACCAATGACCAACGATGTATTGGTCTGGCGCTGGAAATTGAGCGTTTTTGCCACAAGACCGCGTTGTCCAATTTTAATGCCATTGCGGGGCTGCGCCCGGGCGTGAATTTGAGAGCAGAAGATTATGAACGTGCCCAGAGAGGTTCGCTTGATCGCCTTTATGTCGCTCGTATCGACTCGTTGATGTGTGGCGAGCTGACAAAAATTAACTCTCTGGCCAAATCCGGAGATCTGCAGGTTTTCGTCCTGTCGGAAACCTGCATTTCCGTTGACGCAAGAGCACGCTCGATCATGCGAGTAATCGACCGTCATGTGGAACGTATAGAGAGCCGTATCTCAAATCGCATCACCTTCCACTGATTCTTGTTCCCCTGTCAAGGAATGCCAGAATAACGTCACGAAAAATAGTTTCAGGAAAACAGAATGTTAGGCGAAATATCTCTGGCTGATGAGTTAGATCGTAAAACGATAGAGGCGCTGACACGCATCGCAGACGAGCAGTCCCGATCGCTGATGACAGAACAAGAGGCCAGGCTGGCTATCAGAGCTGTTTTTGAGTCCGTTCAGGGATTGGTAGGCGATGATGTGGGAGAGGTTCTGAATGTGGCAATGTCCCAGTTCAGCGAACGCGGCAAGCGACCTATCTTCCCCATGCATATCAAAATGGCTGCCGGCACTGTTCTGTATGTGTCGATTTGTCTGGATACCAATGAAATTCGCATTCTCAACGTCACCACTGGTGAGTGGCGTGCGCCGGTAGAGTGCGAATCGCAGGAGGAGACCATCAAAAAAGCAGCTCAATTCGTGCGTAGCGCACTGCTCAAAGGTGCCAAAAAGCTGTAAGGAGTAGTTATGACAACTATTGTTGCTGGGCTTGATATTGAATCCACAGGGTTGGACTTTAGGGCTAACCACAAGATTATTGAAATAGCCATTACCCGCTATGAACTGGAGACCCAGAAGCACATCGATAGCCTGGCGATGCGTTTTAACCCGCGGCGGAGTATCGATCCAAAAGCCCAAGCAGTGCATGGCATTTCGCTGGAAGATCTTTCCGCAGAGCCACTATTGTCTGAACATGCCGGTAAAATCGCTCGCTATATTAGCGATGCAAGCGTTTTGGTTGCTCACAATGGTGAAGCGTTCGACCTCCCCTTTATTCGCCATGAATTTGCAGAGTACGGCGTCACTCTCCCAGAGTTGCCTCTTGTGGACACTATGTTATCCGGATTATGGGCGACAGAAGATGGCAAACGGCCGCGACTGGAGGAACTCGCCTTCTCATTGGGTTTTGTCTATGACAAGGCTAAGGCGCACAGCGCGCTCTATGATACCGATCTGATGATGCACTGCTTTTTCAAAGCACGGGAAAAATACGGCTTCTATAAGCTCCCATTCGAAAGCGCCTGACGGCGCTTTCGCCCCTCTCATTATCACAACTGCCTGTATTTACTTCTTTTCAGCCTAATAGGTTTTGACAAAATGCTCTCAACCCAAAAACGTATAAACGCTCACACAACGTAAAGGAGAGAGACATGAGCAACCTCAACAATACAGTCAAAAAAGATGATCTGGATGAGCTGACCGCCATGCTGCAACTGCTCGATGAGCCTGAAAAACTGGCTTCGGAGGCCGTTGTAGGAGACGAAATAGACGACCTGCTGGCAGATCTTAACGATGAGACGATCGTGCCGGTGCCGGCTGTTGCTGAAACTGTAATGGAAGCGAAAGACGGCGGCGATCTCACCGGTGTGTTTGAAGAGTTGGAAAACGAACATGAGTCGCTGAAGGTGGTTGATGTTGAGATACCTCAAGTCGAGTCGATCTCCCCTCTTCCTGAGATCGACTCGACACAGGGTGATAAACCTCAGACTGATGAAAAAAAGGAGAAACACGCCAAAGAATCGTCAGTTGCGGCTCAGACAAAAGAGTCGAAGGCGGCGAAAAAAGAGCGCGCAGCACCCAAGCCTCGATTCAGCTTGAACGATAAGGGCGATGATTTTTATGCTGCGGCTGGTCTGAAACGTGAGGTCTTCATCGAAGCTCTGAATTCGGCGCCGGTTAAGGCAAAAGACAAGATCTCTAACCTGCTAAATTGGTTCAATGGCGGACCGGATATCAGCATCTACACGGTGATTGCATTGCGGCATCTTATTGACACAAAAGAGGCAAGCAGCAATAGCATTAAGCTGGCGTTAATGAGCTATCCGGAAAAGCCATATCCACTCAGCACCGCGTCGACTCAGGCTGGCCAGATGATGGCGGTTTTCCCAGTCACGGGAATCGCTACGAGGGATGGTGGAAGATTGCTTCTTAATGAAGAGTCCCCGATCGTAAGGAAATTTATCGCGGAGTATTCCATTGGCTGACGATCCGTTTCGCGCTCTGAAGCCCCCTGATAGTTTTAGAGCGTTGGACAGTTATTCGTATGCCCCAACAGTAAAAAACACGCCAGAGCGTCTCCCGTTAAGCAATCTGGCGTGTTTTTTCTTTATTTGCCATTCGTAAGATGACATGAAAAAATAGGTAAGTATTTACCTATTGTATTGTAAAATGATAGCAGCCGAAAAAATCAAAAAGCGAGAGCGAGATGCCTCTCTTCGAGACCTTTGGCGCACACCGAAATGGTTGTTTGTCGCCATTCAGCGATATCTCGGCATTACGTTTGATGTTGATGTCGCCTGTAACAAAGAAAACGCGCTTCTTCCGAGCTACATAGGTGTGGAACGAGATGCTCTTAAGTCCAGTTGGGGTGAGCCTGGTACGGTGGCCTTTCTCAACCCGCCCTACTCCAAAATAACCCCCTGGATAGAGGCGGCTATCCGAGAGCAAGCGCGTGGTGTAACCACCGTTATGCTCATTCCGCAATCGCTCGACACGATGTGGTATGAGCGCGCCACCGAGTGCGCAAACCAGACGGTAGTTCTATCTGGCGGCCGCGTAGCGTTCATGGAACCAGACGTCACATTGGGTTTGGTTGAGGTCAATATCAACCCAGGCGGAAGTATGCTGGTGGTCTTCCGCGGATTCTGTCAGAACGCTGGTCACTTCATGAATAAAGTCCCGCTGACGGTGATGAAAAGTCTGGGTGGTTACGATCCTGCCAAAGTGATCAGGAAAAAAAGACCACGGAAACAGGCTGCTTAATCCGAGTCTGGGAGCGTTTCATAACCTGCTTTCGTATATATAAATAACTAAGTACTAATTATAAACATATACGAAAGCAGGCTTTTCCTTGTCGATTTCAAACCACTCCCAGACCGAAACAAGACGCCCAGACCACTCTGGAACCCCTTTCCAGACACTATAGAATCGTTTTTGTGAATACAAGTAAGGAAACCATCATGGCATACCCGACCAACGTTGTAGCGCTCGTTGAGAGCGATTTTTTGGCTAACGCTCGCGAACTCATGAAGGATCGTGAAAAGGCATTCAGTCTTTACGAGTGGTCACTGAAATGTTTGCACACTGGCGAACACAAAGACCTGATTGAGCAGCTCCTTGGCGAGCTAATCAACGAGGTTTTTGCTCTGCAAGTTCAGCTTCATGGTAGACAAAATGATCAGCCAAAAAAGTAAGTAAGTAGTTACAGTTTACGATGTATCATAGTGGTTGTAGAATGATGTCGATTTCGACCTGAATCGAAATCTCGGTCTGGTGGGTGGAGGATAGCGTCACTGGCACCAGACTTAAAAAAGCCCACAACCAGCGCAGAACCAGCCCTTTTGGGGTCTGGGGAAGGGGGAACCAAAGTGGGCAGAGAGAAGGGTCACTTTATGATTGTCGAGTCTGGGTATTTTGAGAGGTTGAATCCAGTACTCCCCTTCATGAAGTGTGGGAAGATCTCGGTTCTGGGGTGCTGTCATCCATAACTTCCCAAGCCTAAGCTGGCAGTAGACTTAGGTCATAACTTTTCAGGTTATGAAACGACCAGGTTGGTGAGGATTTTTTACTCACCTCCCTGGGAGAGTATTACCTGAAAAGACAACCTCTCACTTCGTTCGAGGTGAACTTCACTCACTTCGTTCGCTCAGTTCAGGTAAAAATAAACCCGATCTGCGAAGTAAGGTATTGAAAATAAATACGTATAAACACGCGTGCGCACACGCGCGAGGAACAACGGGCGGCGGCGCACGCTTTGGAGTTAGACATGACGACAAGCACACACGCCAGATGAAAAATGGCTCATTAAGAATGATGTATCTAGGTCTGATTTCGCAGATTTAATGCAAGCCGAAGTGGTATGATCATTTTTATTTATACAGTAAACAATAACTTGATTTGGTAACTACTTGCAGTATATTTTAATCATCATACTACGATAGATGATTTAAGAATGAAAAGCATTGACTTTGCAAGAAACGACCAAGATCTCTTTCCCATATTGCAAGAAGCCACTAGTGATGAGAAAGCTATATTAGCGGAAATTATTTCCAATAAACAGTCTTCTAGCATAGATAAAAATGAACGTGATGCACTGAAACTGGCTATAGAACTACAAAATATGGGGGGGGATAGCTTCATGAACTTGCTCCGCAGACGCGGGGTCTCCTATCGGGAGATTGTTATCGATGTTGCCGATAAGGTAGGCGTAAAAGTTGATAAACAAGATGAGATCGTCAAAATCGAAGAATCAATAGCTGTAAAAGTGATTGATAATTATAAAGAAAAGCTGTCAGAAAAAGAAAGAAATCAATTTGATGATGTACTCCGTGAAAGTTTAGAAAACCAGAAACTTGCTATGGAGGCAAAAAACGCTGCAGCTCGTAGTCTGATAGGCATTACACCTGCTCTTTTGGCTATCGGTAGTTTTATGCTACGCCGTGGAGCTATATCAGCCATTCCCGTGGCGGGTCAGTTCCTTGGAGTGCTTACAGGAGTTGCTAGTATAGTTTTAGCTTTCACAGGGACAGCCTATAGCGTTACGATTCCAGCTGTGCTAGTTGTTGGTAGTATTCGTTCTCGACTAGTTGCTGAGAACTTTATGGAACAGGTGAAATTATGAGTATTTCAATAATTCTTGAACGTGCATTGCCGCTTGGTGAAGATATTCTTTCACGTATACATTCTGGTGAGTTTGTCGTCTCAGGGGGAACAATTCGTGATCAGGCTGGTAGAATTGTTAAACATTTAGTCTTCCCTTCTGATAGGCAAAATAATAATGCTGAAGAGTCCTTTGGAGGACCTAATTCTACAACTGACCAGAACTATCAAGAAATAATGGATCAATTATCTAATCAAACAGCTATGTTAGCTGCTGTTAATATAATAAGTGCGCGTAACACAAATGAAATAATTGGAAAAAAGCTTGAAGAGATCAGTGATAAACTTGATATTTTGAATGCTAAATTATCAGATATTCAGGATAATATAATATTTGATAAGCTAATGAAATTTAGCGAAATAAAAAGCTCGACATTATCTTCAATTGAAGAAGCAATATATGCTAATGAAACTCAAAGAGAATCTCACATTATCCGATTGCATATAATGCCACTTAGAAAAAATTTTTACACTCTTAACGAATTATTAATGGATATTCTTACTGGGTTTAGTAATAAAAAGATAATTGATTGTATCCAGTTCATAATGTTGATTGCAGACCTTAAAAATAAGGCGTCATTTGTGTTAGGACAAACACATATTCGTCTCGGTGAAGAGGATTTTGCTCAAAATTATTTCAATAAAAACATTGACTCAAATAATGTTCTACGTTCTAAATTAGAGGTTTTAGTTAAAACAGGTGCGCTTAGCCCTCATGTGATAACTGAAAAGGATTTTTTAATTTTTAAAAATGATATCGAGACTTTCAAAAATTTAGAAATTCAATCTCAGTTGTTATCAACTCAAAATCAATTATCTCTCGAACTGAGATTGCCCCATTATCAACTTTTAAACAATTCATTCAAAACTATCCACATGCTTGATCCTATTACTTTAAATAAATGACGGATGTTATTTAATTTATTATCAGGAAATATTATTTTTCTTGATCGAAAAGGAATTGTAAATATCTATTTATGAGACTGTGCCCAGGATTTTTATATAAGGAATTAGGAATAATTCCTTAGTCTTTTTTTGTTGATTAACTAAAGTGGTCTTAGTTAATTTTGATAGCGTTTGGAACGCCTTAAATTCTCCTGCAACGTGATCCTGCACTCAGATAGCCAGTATCTCAAAAATGGTATGACCCTCTGGATGAAGGGGTGGAAACAAAATGGTTGGATCACTGCTGACAAGAAGCCTGTTAAGAATGTCGACCTCAGGAAACGACTCGATTTAGCCGCCAGTCGCCACAATGTCAGGTGGAACTGGGTAAAGGGCCACGCCGGGCATCGAGAAAACGAAATATGCGACAGGCTGGCCAAGATCGCAGCATATGCGGCAGCGGATACTCCACACAAAAAAGATGCTGGTTTTTTGGTATAAAATGATAAGTAAGTATTTACCTATCATTTTGTATCATGTATCTTACCCATCGTCAGGATGACAACGTGCTGGTTAGGCACGGTTCCAAGGATGGAACGCAAAAAACGGCGGCTGGACATTCCAGCCGCAACTCTTTCTGACATTGAAAGGATTTCAAATGGCACATCAAACGCCTTCCTCTTCTCTTAAGAAACACCCCCGTTCGCTACGACTCATCCTGGCGGAGTTATTCTCCGGCCGTGTGTCTGCACGCCTGTCCGAACTGGAAGAGAAAGTAGGTCAAATGGAGCATCGTCTGGATGACCATGCGGTGGCCATCTCTAACCTGGGGGCTCGTGTGGCAATGGGGGAAGTGATGAAGACCCGAACCGCAAAAATCCTGGGAGACACCTGGGGCGTGCGAGCCAATCAAACGCGCATGGAGAGCTCAGATGGATCAATTTCAACGAAAAAGACTACTTCCAATGGCCTACGGGCTGATCACGATTTGTCTGGCAGCCGTAGCAATACCGTCGACTCAGGCGTTGCTGATGCCGGACTCATGCAATACGGTTTCGCAGCAGACGCCGGCACCAGTCACGGAAAGCACACCCAGCATCACCACCATGCCCCGGTCTGCCACTCTGGATGGGATGCGGTTGGATTCGATTCCTCAAGTTCGTCCTGTGACTCCGGATCTTCCTCCTGCTGCGACTGAGGTGATGGCGTGATCTTCTTACTCAAAAACTGGTCATTCATTTGGATAGCTATTCTGCTTTTGGCGGTGGGTGGCTGGATCTCAAACATCGTTAAGCTGGCACTACACGGTGATTTATTTCTTCACTCAGGTATGACGATCGCTCGTGTTGTGGGGATTTTTGTCCCACCGATCGGCTCTGTTCTCGGGTTTTGTTAATGGGCGTAGGGGTTGAAGCCTTGGAGGCTCTCTTTGCTGCCTTAATGTTTATTTGTATACGAAAACAATTTGTTTAAGCACATAACATATAGGGAAAAACACATGTTAGGTTTCTTCAAAAAGAAAACTCGTAAAGCGGTTATTGAAGTTAAAAAAATGGAGAACCGCGATGCGGTCGAAGCTACTGTCTGGGGCGCATACATGATCGCTTATGCAGACGGCAACTGTGATGCAAAAGAAATCGCTATTCTGGAGAAGACCATCTCCGCATTGCCAGCTTTCTCACCGTTCGCTGGTGAGATCGCCCAGATGAGCAGCAATATTCGTGCTCGCTATGAAGCTTCTCCTCGTTCCGCCAACGCACAGGCTCTTCGGGAGCTGGCTGATGTCGCCGGCACTCCAGAAGCCGTTGATGTGTTGTGTCTCTGCCTGGATATTGCCGATCAGGATGGCATCGGCGAAGAAGAAGAGGTTGTGCTGAAGAAAATTGCTCAGGCGCTGCAGTTATCTCTGGATGCGTACATCTAATGGCAGAAAAATTAAGGCTGGCCGTCGTCGCCATTCTTCTCTTGCTGGTCGTGCTGGTGGACTTCACTGGCAAACTGATGTCTATCGCGGCAGATGGCGTGTTGGTTGGATTGGCTATCTACTTTGCCCAACCTCTACTTAAAAAATCGAAGTGATCGCCGAGGGCCAGGTGGCCCTCGATTCTTCTGGTTTAACCGTTATGACGCGTTTGCCCCCCTCTTCTGAATTGTCAGAATAAAGCCACCAAGAAAACAAATTATTTTAACAATTAAGGAAAAACACGTGTGTGATAAATGCACCGCCGCTAACGCTGAAGTAAAGAAGATCATTAATGAAGTCGGGGCTAAAAAACTCGTAGGGATGCTTGATTCTATAACTGGTCATGGTGACGCTCATCCGCTGGAACGCATCATGGCCATCGTCCAGGTCATGGACTTATTTGACGAACCAATGAAAATCCTGATGCTTGCTCGTCACTTTGGCGGGGCGTATGTGGAAGAGCATGAACGTGCCAATAAACTGCAGGCAACTCTGGACATGATGAGCGAACCAAAATGCGCGCCGGCGCCAGATCTCTCCGGAGACAATATCGGCATTGAAAGCAAAGAGCGGGAGATCGCCAGCCTTAAGTCTTCTTTAGGCATGTTAACTACCGCCTTTAAACTAATGGCAACCCATAACGGGTTCAAAATGCCAGAGCTAACCGGCGATGAACATCCCGCTGCTATTCGCCAGCTGCTTGGTGCGATGGCGGATAATATGGATGAAGCGAAGAGCCGTATCGAAGACATGATGCGAGAACTTGCCCACCGCCACGATCTAAATGACCAGCCGCACAAGATGCAGCAAGTCAGCCACTGAACCTGAAATAGCAAGGGGGCGAGAGTCCCCTTCCCCTCCTCCGTAGCCCTCTGTATAGATCTTTTACGCCTTTTCTTGTCTGAGATAATAAAACAAATAAGAAAACAAATTGTTTATATGGTGAAACTATGAGTACAGTGCTTTCTGTCCTTGAGTCTTTTGCTTCGAACACCGGTATCGACCACAGCAAAGAGATGAACGTCATCCATGACATCGTGGCCGAGTGCGAGAAAGAGATTGCGTTCATGCACCAGGTTCACGACTTCGTTTATGGCGATGAGCGTCACAACATGATTAACCGCCTGCTTCGACTCAACCACCGGCCGGATGACGAACGCACTCGTTTCAACAGAGCCTGGCTGGATAAGGTCGATCTTGAGTGGGTGAAGCAGAATATCTGGGCCGAATACTGGAAGAAGGTCACGGATATGACAAACGTTCTGCTGATCATGCCAGCTTCCCGCCGAGATGAATGGCGCGAACAGTTCATAGAAGGCAAGCAGGAAACCATCAAGACTGACAGAACCGGCTACCAGATGAAGGTTAAGGAGTTCGTTGGCGTACCTGAGTTCAAAGCAGAGACGGTCATCCCTACGATGGTCAATCTGCTGAATGACAGGCATAAATATCTCTCTGAGCGCGTGTACGGTTTGTTTAAGGCGCTGAGCCCTGCGCACAAGACCAATAAAACGAACGGCTTTAGCGAGCGGCTAATCATCGCCAGCTGCATTTCAGAGTTCTGGCGGGATAGTGTCAGCGTGAACTATCGGAAAGAGGATTACATCGATGACCTGCGCGTAATGCTGCATTTCTTTGCGCATAAGGAGTTCATCACCATTAACCGCACAACAGAGATGCTATCGGCTGCGTACCGGGCAAATGATTGCCAGACGGGTGATTGGATCAACGTGGATGGTAACCTCATGCGCGTGAAAATGTTCAAGAACGGTAATGTGCATTTTGAGATCCACCCAGATGTTGCCTGGAAGCTTAATGAGGTGCTGGCGTACAGTATGCCGGCCGCTATACCTGCCCCCTGCCGAACAGCCCCAAAAACCAGAGCTCCTAAGGAGTTTGGCCTCATTCAAAAGACCATCTCTGAGCCCGTTCGATCCACTTTACGTGACGGGCGATTCAGCAAAGACAAGGGGGTTTGGTACTTCTCTGATTCCAGTCTCCAGAAGTCGCAGGTTGAAGAATTGGAGCGCATATTGAGCTTCATTGGCGGCGTACAGGATAAAAAGCACTGGCAGTTCCCGTATGAGATCGGTCAAACACTCAATACGATTGTGGCGACAGGTTTGATCCCGGATGCAAAATCACATCAGTTCTACCCTACCCCTCGTGTAATCGCGGAGTACGTGGCCAAGGTCGTTGACTTGAAATCTGGCGAAACATTGCTGGAGCCGGAAGCTGGTCGCGGAGATCTGCTTACGTTTATTGAGGCGAATCCTGAGGACGTGACCTGTGTTGAGGTTGCGCCGCTATTTGCTGACATCCTTCTTGGAAAAGGCTACGTGAACACAGTCTGCTGTGACTTCATGAAGTGGTCTGCTGACAATGAAGGCTACCTCTTCGACAAGATAGTCATGAATCCACCCTACTCTCTCGGGCGCCACAAAGAACACACGCTGGCTGGGCTGGGACATCTGAAAGTCGGTGGGCGCCTTGTTGCTGTTTTGCCGGGGGACTCACCAACACTGAACTGGATGATGCTGGATAATTTCGTCTACGCCAAAGGTAAGTCGTACACAGGCGAGTTTGATGACACGGGGATAACTGCCAGTGTGTATGTCTTCAAACGCACAAAATAATAGGTAACTACATACTTATTTTATGTAAGAATGATGACGCGAAATTAAGAGGAAAATACACATGGAAAGCAGGAATAAAGCCACTTCTATGGATATACAGGCTGTATCACCGATGAGCACGGACATTCCTTTCAGATTTTGCCTTCAGGGCAACAACCCAACCGCTGTGGGCACGATTATTGTCGATAAGGGTAAGGTCTCATTTGAAGGCGACGCCGACGAATCAGCGCTGATTTTTATTGAGTACCTGGTGCGTCGAAATAGTCAGCAGTGGGCAGAGCTGGAGAAGCGCGCCAGACATTATGATGAGTTTATGAATGTCATAGAGGCTGCGCGTGCCGCTCTTGCTGCTGGCACTCCTGTAGATCTGGAATCGTTGTTTAACGGAGAGCTGGCCTCTGCCATGTTCGCCACCATGTTCGCCGGCGAATTTGTTCGACACGGTGCAAAAAACTATCTGGAATTGAGCTACGACGTTCCTGAACTTGGATATTTCACGGTTACGACTCAACGTAAGGGGTGCAAAACGCCGGGCGATCGCATCGCAGAGCTGGAGGCTGTAGTCGACCAACGCAATGGAGAATGCGTGCGGCTTATGAAAGAGCGCGACGAACTGCTCAGTGATCAGCTAACCAAAGGCTCAAACATTCGCGCGGCAGCCGACGTTTACTTTCAACTCATGGAAGAGTGCCAAATACCGCCAGGCGGATCTCTCGTTGAGTATGTGCGTGAGCTTGAAGAACAGGTCAAGACACTGCAGCGGCAAAACCTACACGCCACCGCATCATGATGAGGTCGTAACTGGTTTCACCAATTTAAGGCTATTGATATAGCCTTAAACAATTTGTTTTCACCAATAAGTTATTTTCCCCACCGTCAAACTTGACCGAATTTCATCAAAGAACTACTGTTTAAATATACAGTATTTGGGGTGTTCAAAATGGGCGGAAAAGACACCAGTTATCAGATCGTCTACAGAGGCGAGACACTTAAACATTTCAAACCTGGCCAGTGCGTCTTTTTCCAGCGAGAGAGACAGTATGGTGGCGGCTATTGGTTGGGCAAGACACATGTGGACGGTTTTGAGTTCCTGCTCGAACAACCAACCTCTCTAAGAGAGGGGATGTTGTTTCTGCTCACTCTTGCAAAGGTGGAAGCCAGACACATGGAGTTCGTCGATTTCGATGACTTCAATTTAACGTAGTCACTGCTTGGGACAGACTATGTGCAACAGCAAAGTTGAAATGTCCGCTTTGAGCGAAGAGCGGATATTCAGACCGACTGATAGCTGATTTTGAGTTGCCAAAAAGAGCGCTCCTATTCAGTACAAAAAAGATGGTAATGTTTCATAAAATCTCTTAGACCTTGCAGGAATGGTTTTGAAATGAATGGATCTTGTTTGTGTGGAACAATTGAATTTGAACTTACTCATAAACCAGCAGTGTTTTATCGTTGTCATTGCTCGCTTTGCAGAAAGCAGAGCGGTGTGGGTTACAATCTCGCCACACTAGTCAAAGACAGTGAGTTTCGCTGGACTAAAGGGGAAAACTGCATTGCTTCATGGTCTAAGCCAACGGGGTACCGTACAGATTTTTGCAATGTATGTGGCTCAACTGTGCCTAACAGTCTGCGAGACGTACCTTATGTCTGGGTTCCTGTTGGTTTAATTGACGAACGTCTTGAAATGGAATGTGCAGGAGACTTCTGCACTGATGATGCAATGCCCTGGGATGAAACCCGCTCACCTAGTTGTCACGCTGGACCTGTCGAGTCGCTAGCCTCGCTTTTAAAGTACCTGAAACTCAATTCCTGAGCGTCAGCATTTGGCACGAAGCGGACATTTCAGCTTTGCCTTGCTCCGGACATCTGAACTTAGCTTTGGCATTATGCGCCTGATTATCGCCATAACAGTATCGAGGCAGTCGCACTGCCTCAAACAAAATGTTTTCTACCTTTTCTTATTGCTGATAATAACTAATACAAGGAAACAATTAGTTAAAAGAGTTAAGTAATGTTGAAAATCACTGAAGCCTACAAGACAGCTGTTATCAGCACTGCTCACGTTACCGCGGAAGACTCCGAACAGTTGCCGATTGCCTGTTTTGACCCAATCACCGATCGAGGTCTTAACTGGGTACACGGCACAGAATATGGTTGGATTGTTCGTGCCGGAATGCGTGACAATAGCTGGGCAGATGAACTGCGTACATTCAACATCTCCGAAGCGGCGATCGCCAATATCAAGATGATACTGGATGCCGGTTACGACGTGGTTCACTTTGATCGTGATGCCGAGCTGGTGGATGGAATGCCAGCATGGGACTGGTAAGAGAGAGAAAAAGATGACGGCAGAAGACGTGATTAATGATGTGCTGGTGGAGCTGGGTAAGCTACCTGATCATCTCCTCATAGCCACCGTATTTGACAACATACCTGCTGAGTTAAAGGCACTGGCCAATGAGTGGGGATGGATGGATACGGAAGTTAGAGAGCAGCTCTATGCGATAGCCTGGCGGATAGTTAACGCGCAACCATAGCCTGCAACGCGTTGACATTGGCGGTCACTAATTGAGGATTTCTATAAGAACTCGTTGATCGCCCCTCTTCCCTATCCACCAACCTCATGCACTCCAGGTGTGGCAAGGCTTTTACGCACATAACACCCACAAGAAAACAAATAAATAACACATCAATGAAAAGTCAACGCTTTACCCTGATTTGGTCTCAAAAGTTGACGTTTTGCCATGTCACTTCTTATATCCGTTAAGCAGCGTACCAGAGACCAACACCCTGCGACGAAAACGCCAAAAACGACTCCTGATACCACCACAAAACAGACACGCTCAGAATGGCTCTCGTTGCGTTTAATGAGCATATAAACAAATTGTTTTAGGCAATAAGAAAACAACAAAACAAGATAACGAAGAAAAGGAACTGCCATTACCCCACACCCAGGCAATACCCACCTCTTCCTGCCAGGCTACCGAAAAGACCAACCTCATTGCCCCAGGCTACCGACCCCATGAAGCAAATCTCGACCACCACCAAAAAGCGGCGAGAGAAAGCCAGTTTCTCTGAACGCCATTCCTCCAATACACGGAAGAGAATACCCGGGAAGAAACTCCAGACAAGACCAGGCCAGAACAGTCCCACGGCGCCATCGCGTTTACCCACTCTTACCCCGAAAGATAACGCAAATTCCTGATTAGCAGAGAACGCCATTACTTCACATGTGGAGAACGACAACAGACCAGAAACCACATCACCCACACTTCCAACTCTCAAGGTGAACGAAAGGAAAAGCGCACACGCCATTACTCCATACCCAGAGAAGAACTATCCCCACAACGAAGAATACAGACCAGAGGAAAACCACAAGACAACCACCTCTACAACATCTGCAGAACCACTTACCGGCAGAGAGAAGAAAGTCGCCTTTTCTCCCATACGAATGGTCACCGTATAGAGCGCTAATAAGAGAGATACGAGTCCCCCATAAGAAAGGTTATTCGAGTCAGGAAAGAGCACAGATATAAGAGAGAGGGGATGGAGGGGGATCGCTCCCTTTCCCGTATTTATTCAAGTCCTGATTTTATCCCCCGTAACATCCCTGCGGTCGAATGAGTGAAAGGGCCACCGCGAAAATCTATCGGGAGCGTCCCCGCAGGGAAAAGGCTGGCTGCCTGAGTGGAAACGGCTGGAGGTTTTTCGGGAAACGGCTGGGTTCCCGTCATGGAAAGGGTGCGCGCCGGTATAGAGACAAAATGCCGCTGGGACGGCTGATTCTCTGGCGGTATACCGTTTGGTGCGCGGTTGGCTTTCTTCCCGCTGCGCGCAGCTGCTGATACGTATTCTGCCAGAGCGTTCGAGGGTCACAAGCTGTTTCAGTAGGTTTTAGGGAAGAGGAAAATACTGCTCACCAGCCCTGCGGTGCGCGTTGAGAAGAATAATGTAAAAAGTGTTCCCGATACGCTCCCGGATACTCACTGCTTTTCCTGCTCTCCCCGATACAAAATGCTTTTTCGACTATGTCTTATTGCGATAATAACACCAACAAGAAAACAACGTGTTTAGACAAAGGAGAAACACATGTACAAGCATTTGAACATCAGCATCACCCTTTGCGGAGAAGAGACATGTACTGACGAACTCCAGATCTCTCTGGATGACGTTATCCGCTCTGCGGATGTCGCTGGGCGCATTGGTTCGCTGATTGGCGAAGGGTATCGCGAGGGCACGTTTGATTTTCATATCGAGGACAACGCAATGTCCGTCGCGTGGAACTGCACATCGTCAGAGTCCAGATAAAGGAGGAAGACAATGAATATGCCTGTGATTGTGGAAGTATGGAGCGTGGACTCGCTGGCCGAATGTCTTGATGGCGTAGGGCCAGCACTGACCCGTAAATTATGGTCGTTTGTACCAGCTAAGGGAGAGTCACCCAAAGGGAAGGATGTTTGGCACCTGCTGACTGATGAAGAGAAACGGGAGCTGGTGGTCGCAGTGAAAGAGGAGTTCCCTGACGAAGATTAACGACGGCCACCAGCAGGTGGCTTTTGCGTGATTGTGGCCTGCGGCCAGCTGAATGCCTGAACGCTTCGCTTGGTGGCCGTTTTCACAATGGTATTATTTACACCAACAAGAAAACAAGTTGTTTACGGAGTGTGTAATGAATACCGAGATGATTTTGAAACTGGATAAACTCCAGCCTCGCAAAGACAAACCTGCAGTACTCGGTTCGATCACTTTACTGGACATTGTGGCCAACGGCACAGCCATCCGACTTTTCAAAGAGACCGTTGTCGTCTTCGGCGAAACTTCTCGCAAGCGTATCGTAATGAGCGTCAGGCGCTATAGTGCGAAAGGGTGGGTAGCTAAACAAGTTATCTGGCCGGAGTCAGATCTGGAGTTGGCTTTACTGGAAGTTAACAAGGTCGCCCAGCAGGAAATTCAACGCGCAACAACCCTCGCCATAGCATAGTCATGTGCAACACAGATTAGTCGAATTTACGACAGCCCCGTCGATCCTTCGGGGCTTTTTTGTATTGTAAGTACTTACCTACGGAGATAGTATTACGACGCATCTACATGGAGGTAAAAATGAGTTTGACCAAAGAAGATTTAGTATTTGACCTGTACTACGCATCCAGCACTGACGAAGAAGGCAATAAACTGGCCCAGCTGACCGTTCAGTTCCGTGACGAATCGGCTGTTCCGCATGTGACCACCCAGCTGGCCCGTACAACTCTTAAGCGCGATCGCTCGAAGGTTTATGCCGTCGGCGAGCAATCCGTGAAAAATGGTTCGGACACTCTGCTGGCCGCCATTGAAGCCTATTATCGAACAGACCCGAAGACCATTTTCGAAGGCCTGATGGCACAGGTTCAGGATATGATCGAGGGAAACCTGGGCGCCAACAATACCTGGGTTGGTTCATACGGCATCACCATTGTGTCTGGCGGCTCTCTGGAAGAGTATCTGCCTGAGTCCGTCTACAACGTCCAGTAAAACAGCCAATGGCGCGTAACCCGCGCCATTTTCCCCAACCCGTAAACAAGTTGTTTTATGCCTCTCCTGCATTGCGATAATAACACCAACAAGAAAACAAGTTATTAACGCAGTGAGGAAACGCACATGACCGATTTCACCATCACCCCGAAAGCAGAAAACGTATGGCTGGAATCCTGGCTTGACCTGTCGCCGGCCGAGCAGAAAGAAATGGATCACGTCGAACCGGACGAACAAACCAGCTCCCGCTTCTTCCATTATCAGGATAGCGTTTATGACATTGCCGATTTCATGCGTGATGACCGCTTCCCGGAATGGCACGCCGGCTATCCACTGAATGCCTTCGCTATGCTGATGATCCGCTTAACTGATTCAGGCGACACCATCGACATCGGATTACTTCATTGAGAGGGTAGGGCCACCGATGCTGGTGGCCTACCTTGGTGCGAACCCGGCTTCGGCAAGGCTCTTCTGCAATTTGGCCACCGCATCACTGATCGTATAGGCTTCATCATCATCAACGGCGCACCCTCGCATATCAGTCCAGGTTAACCGCTTCACGAGTTGCGCCAGTGCAAGCGCCTCTTCCTTGCTTAACTGCAGATTGTCCAGGGTATCTAACATATCGCATCTCCTTTATCGCCTACGGGCAAGATAGCACCGGTCGCCCTATAGATACACCAACCTCATCACACCAGGCTAAAAACACCCACCTCTTACCGCCAGGCTACCGAAGCACCCACTGACTTCCCGACGGCCACCAGCTGCCGAAACAGAACGCTTGGACGCCTCACACCCACTGCGATAATTAAACCAACGAGAAAACAAGTTGTTTAAAGGATTATCACAATGAACTATATCGCCACTGTAAACACTCCCGCGCATGGCACCATCTCTGTCACATACTCCAACATTGAAAAGAACATCCTGGGCGCCTGGCGCGAAGAAGAGACCATCCAGCTGTCCGGCAAAGAGAAGCAGCAGATCGCCAAAGACATCATTTGCAACCGTCGATTCACGCGGGTATTTGAGAAAGCGTATGTGGTAAATTCTGGGTTTGGAACATTTGTCTTCCCGGTGCGCTCCGGGCGATTCTGCCAGTCCAAGCTGACTGAGTTTGCCTCGCAGATCGCTATCTGGATTAAGACTCAATCGTCGTTCGATTTTAGCGATGATGAAGCAATAGCGCAGGGTATGCGGATCGCCAACAATGCAATTAAATGCAAAAACATCACGTATGCCGCTGGCGTTGACTCATGGAAACTGTTTTGCGCTAACTTTATGCTGAATGTATACGCCAGCAATCGGATTCACATACTGGCTGGCAAGTAAGAGGGGAGGGGGCTGGAAACGCCCCTTTCTTTCCGTCCACCAGCTCCCACAGGGAAATTCAGGAACGGGCAGAAAGCCATCCGGGCAACCGACGGGAAACGGCCAGAAAATTTTCGGGAAACGGCGGGGGTCGCCTCATGGGAAAAATTTGTATAGAGGGAGACGCCAGAATTGTGGCCAGCTGGTGGACGTAAGCTGTTTTTGCGCCATACGTCCAGCGCTGTGATCTGCGCTGCATTGTTAGCGCGTACACGTTGCGCCAACGTGCTAATGATACGTGAGCGCCCACGGATCGCGCCAATATTGCCGACACGCCCCGAAGGATAGCGCGGATCACGTCACCAGACGATCACGCCCACGACACGACAAAATAAGCCACGCGCTAAAACGCTTTTAAACGCGCTATAACGTGTTTTTTACTGTGTGTAATGGGTATGTACTACCACACGTAAAAACGCGTTAAATTGGCGCGTTTATGGCGCTTATTTTTGGTGTGAATGAGTGAACGCCAGATAAAAGAAAACGCGCCAACAATGGCGCGTTATGGTGGAGATCCTGAAACGGAAAAAGCGCCCATAGTGGGCGCTGGTGGCTAAATGCTGTTTTGCAACTTTCCGATCATTTCAGACAAGCGCAAATATTCTCTTTTCCGTTTACAGTCTCGCTTGCTGTTAAGCAAATCAGAGAACGTAAAGTTTAGCGCGTCACGCTGGGCGCTTAATTCGTCGATGAGTTCAAGTTTATAAGCGCGATATTTAGCGCGATACTCCGCGCGGATCTGGTCATAGCTAATCATGATTTTTATCCTTAAAACTAGCGCCCATAGTGGGCGCTTTTTCCGTCTACTTATGCTTTGAAAGCGTCAGCCAGATAGTTATAAAAATCATTTTTGATAAAGCGATATTGCTGTGATCCGTTTTTGGCAGCGCCCATTCCTTTAATCTTCTCGACCAGTCCCAGACGTTCACACAGATTGATCAGCTGGTTGGCTTGCGTATATCCTGCATCTAACTTAATTTCATTTGCTTGTTTTGCTTCATTCATCAAATCGAAAACAGCACCATTTGTGAACGTGTCGATCTCATCGTTAATCATATCGATTAAAGCGAATACACGAGATCCGGACATATCAGCGACTGAATACACACATTTACCAGACTTGATAGACTTAACCAGATAAACCAGCTTTTCGAGAGAGTAGCTATTTGTCATCGCTTCGCGGAAAAACACTTCTGGCGTTTGCTTGCTTGCTTTAATCGCGTAGTAGAAGACACCAGACAGCTTATCGTCGTTTACTGCGTTTACAACGTTATTCACGAAGTATGCAAGTTTAGTAGACGCTGCAAGCATGTTAGCTTTATCTGCTTTGGTGTGCGTGCCATTCTGATAATGTTCGTTGTAAGTCTGTGTAGCTTGATCTGCTTTTAATTGTAATTCGTCAGTGATAACTACAGCAGCATCAATGATGGATTTTTTAGAAATGGTTACGTTAGACATGATTTTAATCCTTATGTAATATTGAAAACTTATTTTGTTTTTCGTCTATCGTCAGCTTGTTTGCTTTCGATGTAAGTAATTATCGACATACAAAAAATAAAATCAAGCGTTTTTCGCAAGGGGTGATAAAAAATTTATTTCACAAATAAATCAAAGTCTTAGAAATAAATCGTGTTTTCTCGAAGGTGTTGCCTAAATAAATTCTACATTCGGTGTATTACCCTTATATATTTAGCGCTGACAATACTTTTGGTGATTTAATTTATCGGGGAGTGACCCATAAAATAATAACCGGACATAGCCGGCTATTACCCTTATAGATTATTGCGTAGATTCGACTGCTTTCCGATTGGTTTCAAATAGAGCATCGACAAAGTCTGCCGATGACTCGCTTTCGCCACAGTCCTGCAGCTCCCGCATGTCACTTGATAGACCCTTACAAAGTTCGGCGCTCTCGCCAATCGATTTGCCGGCCTTAACAGCAGCTGAAAACTGGTACATACAAACCGACACATTCTCCGACGATGAACAAACGTCGTTCATGAGAGACTGGATAACCGGTTTATAGTCCATCGCCGAAACAGCAGGCGCGATAATTAATAGTATTGAGGATAGTAAAATCGGCTTCATAACTTAAAACGGCAGAATTCGTTCAACCCAATCAAACAGGACGATCATTTTTCGCCCGTTCCCCACGGCAAGTGTGACCTGACAAGCATCGACGCCGAGTGACACACCTTCAATTTCGCGGCCGTCCGCCATGTAGACCCTTACTGATTTCTGGTTCTCGTGGGCCTGGCGGCAAATTTTAAAGAAATCACGGCGAGATGGCCGGTTATCAACATAGTCTGGATGTACGGTTACGCGACCAACGAAATCATGGGTGACAGCGTCATTTACACCTGACTCTATAGTGCTGATTCGCTCAAGTGGCAACCTTACACGATTGTCTTTGTCGAACGGCGCCGGGCATAGATCTACCTTGTTGCGGGAGGACATCGTCCCCTGAACGTACATGCAGAACACCTGGCCATCTTCCATCGTGATCTTGACGGGAATTTGCTCCTTGCGCCAGAACATCAACGACGACTCTACTTTTGAGTAATCGCGCGGCCAGACCTCAGCAGGTATCCCGTAGGTGATATCGGCAATGGTATTGGGCATATTTTAAACGCCTCATGTTATGCGATAAAAATTACCAGAAGGTTCGAGCCACCATTATCTTCTATTTCCTTAGTTTTGACAGGCGAAAAAGCGTTACCTTGTTGCAAATACTTAGAATTGTTATAGTTTGCAGGCAAGTTCCTATATGGTGAAGAATGATGAACAAGTGCGCATTAATAGCTTTGCTAACCTCCAGTTTACTGGTGGCCGGATGTTCAACCCAGGCGGTCAGGACGAGTGCTGCCGACCCAGTCCCAGCTTCGAGAATACTGTCGACCAAATACAATACGCCGTCAGAGAATACGCAAAAAATCATCGTGAAAAGAGACTCTGGCAGTAAGGGCGCGCTTTGTACCAGCCGGCTTTCTGTTGATGGTGAGCCAGTTGCTGATATCAAAACATCTGAGAAGGTTGAGTTAAACCTGCCTTATGGCGAGCATATTCTGTCTGTAGATCTGCAGGGTATGTCTATTATGTGCGGCAAGATGAACACCGAAAGAGAAATCATGGTGTCAAAAGATAAGCAAGACGAATATCGGATCGGGGTGACGGTGTCGGCAGAGCTGTTCACCATGAAAACAGCCTATAAATAAATGGTAGAGGAGGGCGAGAGCTTTTTACCCACGCCCTCCGTAAGTACGCGTTAGAGACGTTTGAGGATATCTTCCAAGTCTTCCTTGGTCATCCCGGAGTTCTCGTAGATCTGCAACACTTTCTGTCTAGCGTTCTCAGCCGCTGCCATCGAGGTCGCGATCTTCTCAAACTCTGCTGTGCTCATCTTGGTCAGAACAAGGTTAATGATGTCTGACTTCGACATTTTGATGTTGCGCTCTTTCAGGCGCGTTTTGAACGAACCAAGCTTTTCGTTGGCTTTTTCGGTGAGCTTCACCTGACATGAAATTGAGCGATTTTCGGTCATAATTAATCTCTTTGTAATACACCAAAGTCAAAACTGCTCCCGACAGGCAACACGCCTTCAGCAAACCCGGGAGTGGTGTCAATAATGTGTTTTCGTTCGTATGAGTGTGACATCAGGTGTTTGTTGCTTATATCGATAAAATCCGAAATAAAACACACATTTGCCTGATTCTTCTTGGCACGAAGGCCGCGACCAACACGTTGACGCATTTCGACTTCGGCCTTGCCTCCTCCGGCAAGAATTACGGCGCCAACACTTGGCACATCGACACCGACATCCAGTATCGTAGAGCCGATCAGCACATCAATTTTCCCTGCAGCCAGGCTGTTAAGCTTAGCCTGTCTGGTACTCTGGTTGGATTCACCGTAAATAAAATCTACCCGTAAGCCGCTCTCTTTCATCATTTCCATCAGTATCTGACCGTGGCGTTTGATCCTCACCAGGGTCATACAGTTCAGTCCATGATCACGGTACATCAGCGCGTCGCGAACGACGGCCTCGTTACGTCCAATATTGTAAACGATACCGAGCTGATAAGCTTTCTGATACGGCGTGCTCATACCAACTCTGAAGTTCAGATGCTTGGAAGCGAGCTCCGCTCGGATACGAGCCTCATCCGGAGTGTACGCGATTTTATGGTATACGAAGTAAGGTTTGGCCAAAATACCTCGCTCGATCAGATATTTTTCAGTGACCTTTATCTCAATGCGGCCTGCAACCGCCATCAGACGCATATTGGCCTCAGTTGAAGCCTTCATAAACGGAGTTGCTGTCAGCGCCAGACGATAGTCTGCGTTAATGCAAAGCCTGGCGATGTCATAAAAGTTTGAACCGGAGGATTCGTGGGCTTCTTCGAGGATTAGCAGTGAGACGCTTGAGAGGAAACGCTTAACCAGCTCCCGACGCTTAAGATGATAAGCCTTTTTGTCCGCCGGCATATCGCGTGGAGGCTCTTCAAGAAAACTCGCCAGGGTTTGCACTGTTGCGACATTGATATGGCGAGACACCTGAAACTCACCAGAACCAATGATGCCAACCTTCTGATCTTTAAGCCACGGCTCTCCATTATCAGCGCGATAGTCGATCGACTTCTGGAAGTTATCTGCCATTTGAAACATAAGAACAGAGCGGGTGGTTAAAAACAGCGTCATGCGACCAATACGCGCCGCGGCTTTGCAAGCTACGTTCGACTTTCCCCCGCCTGTGGCGATCTGCGCAATCATCATTCCTTCGCGAACCAGTGTCTCTACAGCCTGATCTTGATACGCATAGTCCGGATTATAGGGGAAGGGGTTAACTGCCGGGTTTGGTTTGCCCAGCGCCGGAACCTTGTCTTTGCGAATATGGACGCATTTGATGCCAGCCTTCACCAGATTGGCTGCTACCGATTTGGCAAAACCCGCGGGGAAGGCATTTTTGCTCCAGTTGAACATAGTACTGGTGCCTTTCCAGTCGCCGGCTTCGACTTCGTAACTCAGCATTTCCTGGACGAGTCGCTTCACGTTGTCATCAGCGCCGGAGACCATAGCGTTGACCGCGTTCGAAACAATCCTAACAGTCATAAATATCTTTCCTTCGTGCCTTTTATATGTTAATTGGCTAGAATAGTAAGTAAGTACTTATGCAATGGATTGTATCAAAAAGTATGGACGTAAAAATTACCATTCTGCAGGTAGAAGTGGCCAGACTCCGGCCAAATCCCTGGAACACCAACTCGGTTGGTGCTCAAAACTTCGAAAAACTGAAAGGCTCCATTGAAAAACTGGGTTTTTTCAAGCCAATTCTCGCGCGAGAGCTGGACGGTGGCCAATTTGAGATTCTCGGTGGCGAACATCGCTGGCGAGCCGCTATGGAACAGGGTATTTCCACGGTTCCCGTTATATCGGTGGGCAAAATAAGCGATCTGGTCGCGAAACAAATGTCTCTGGTCGATAACGAGCGATACGGCGAAGACGATCAGGTCGCATTACAGCGTCTGATCGAGGAAATTCAGTCCGAACTCGATTATCAGCTGTCGGAAATTGCCCCTTACGACGACGAACTGGCGGCCACACTGGCTCGTGAGTCGGCAATCGACCTGGAAATGCTTGAGGCGTTGTCGCGTGGCGACGAAGAGCCCATTGAGAAGGACTCTCGCGAAAAAGCTGAGCGTGTCGGTGCGGAACACCAGACCATGCGCTTCAAAGTGACGTTTGACGCTTCTGATCGCGTTACCGAAACCATTAAATCCATCATCAAAGAGCAGGCGATCAACACCGGCAACGACATGGAGAATGCCGGTGAAGCTCTGGTATGGCTGGTCGATAACTACAAGGAGTGTATTTAATGACCAAAACGTTCGAAATCGTCTACCGAGACCCGGCAGAGCTCATTCCCTATGAAATGAACGCCAAAAAGCATGACGAGCAGCAGATCCGTGACCTGGCCGCAGCCATAAAAAAGCGTGGTTTTGACCAGCCGATCACTGTCGATAAAGACGATGTCATCATTACCGGCCACGGCCGCCGCGAAGCTGCGCTTTTAGCGGGGCTGAAAAGTGTGCCGGTGATCGTTCGCGACGATCTGTCCGATGAAGAAGTGAAGGCGAAGCGTCTGGAGGATAACCGGCTGGCCAGCATTGATTACGATGCCATCAAGTTACAGAAAGAGCTGGAATCTTTGGTACTTGGTGACGTTGAAGTCTTCGGCTTTGACGAGCGTGAGCTGAACGTGCTTGTCGGTAGCATGACCGAAGAAATGGATACTGGTGCACTGGTTATGGATCTGGGGGAGGAAACCGAGCGCCAGAAAGAAGAGCACACCGAAATCAGTCGCGAAGTCGCCGCCGAAGAGGTTCGAGTGGTCGATGTTCTGGGCTTTAAAACGCTCCCTGCTGGCTCTGCGATTGTCGTGGGGGATTTGCTTGCCCATATGGAAGAAATCACGGGAGAGAGCGGGGTAGACGCGTTCGTTGCTTATGCGCAGAAAGTTTCCTCCGGGGGAGTCGAAGCATGAGCACATATACCATCAACGTATCGTTCCAGACCCGTGTCAACAAGACCACTCGCACGCTTGAGATCGCCGAATCGTTTGGGCTTGGCCTGGATGAAAAAGACTGGACACTTTACGACAATCTTGAGCTGGAAGTTGAGCAGGGTGATGTGGTTTACATCACTGGCCAGTCAGGTTCCGGAAAATCTGTCGTGCTGCGTGAGCTACAACGCCAGATGAAAGAGGAAGGGCTTTCAGTCGCCTCCATTGATGACTTTACCTTTGACAACGACGTCAATGTCATCGACCAGCTGGGTAAAACCACCAGCGAAGCGTTAGGGCTGCTTTCGATGGCTGGCTTGAATGATGCCTATCTCTTTGTGCGCAAACCTTCTGAAATGTCGGATGGCCAGAAATACCGTCTCAAGATCGCCAAGCTTATTGAGTCGGGCGCGAAGGTATGGGCTGCGGATGAATTTGGCGCAGTTCTTGATCGTGTTACCGCCCAGGTTGTGGCCTCGAACCTCCAGCGTGCCGCGCGAAAGGTAGGTGCGACGGTAATGGTGGCGACGACCCACGAAGACCTGAAGAACGCGCTGCGCCCGGATATGCAGATCACCAAGCACTACAAGGAGCGAGTGAAGGTTGATTATGCAGATTAAAAAGACTTTCCCGATTTATGAGGGCCCAGATCTGCGCCGCCGCTGGACTACAGAAGCCGAATGGCGAGATTGGCTTCGTGCTCATGGCGCGTATGGTTTTCGCGTTACCCCGTATTTCAATCGCTGCTGTGTCGTCTTTGGTGAAAGACGTTATGTCGAGACGATAAAACAGCTCTATGGCCTCGATGAAAGCGAGTTCGTATATGGGGTTGGCGGCATGGTGACAACTCTGGGCTATATTCAGGCCGACACGATGCTTCATTGCGTCTACCTGCCAGAAAATTACGATGAAACAGTCTACTGGCATGAGGCACTACATGTGGCGCTGATGACCGCAGAATATCACGGCGTGCAGCTCCATGATCAGGAGGCATTGACCTACCTGCAGGGTTATATCGCGGAAGAGTTCAATCGTTCCCGACTACAGTTTATGGCCGACAAGAAAGCTGGTGGACTGCCTGCGATCGAGGGAATCGTGACTCGTCCTGCATCCACTATCTGCCGTGGCGGGTTTTGCAACCGTAAGGTGGTGATGCGATGACTGACATCATCATTAAACGGTATCGCCCGGAGGAGTTCCCGCGCCATCTGGACTTTCTTGAGCGCATGACCGTCACCAGGGGGACGGTAGAAGACTGGCACGCGCTTAAGTCGCTTCACTACAAGACAGATGGGAAGCCGTTCGCCCCTACCTACTATCGTTGTGAGCTAGATGGTCGGTTGGTAGGCGTTGTAGTTATGGCCTTCCCTAAACTGCTGCTGGCGCCGCGGCATCGCATGTTTCCAAAGCTGAAACCCACAACCAACACCACCGTGGCAAATCAGTACTGGGGACGTTACGTAAACAACAACTTCGCTGTGATCAGCCGCTCTGTAGTGGACACCCAGTATCGTGGCGTCGGGGTATCGTATCGCATGATTAATCTGGTTAGCAGGATGCATGACCGGCCAATCATCGAGATCCAGTCGTCGATGAGCAAATATAACCCGTTTGCTATGAAAGCAGGGTTTTGCTTCATACGTCCTGAACGTCCGAAGAGCTACGAAAGCGCACTTCGCGTCTTTCAGCGCCATTTTCGTTCTGATCCCGGCGACAACGAAGCGATTGTGAAGGAGCTGTTTGCGATGACTGATTCACGCCGGCGCCGCGCACTGCGAGATCTGGTGGCGGACTACCACAAGAATAGTTCTCTGGCAAAAGCAGGCCGCAACCGTGGCACTACCATTCAGGATATCGCGGATAGCCTGGTGGATGAGGCCAGCATCGTGAAACTACTCAAGGATATTCACAATCTGAGCTTCACTTCACCGCTCTATGGGGTTTATCGCAACCCTGATTTTGGTCGCCAGCTGCCTGACACACTGCCACTGCTGGCTTTTGATAAACAACCGCTGAATGCACCACTGGATATTGCGTTACCGGCATAAGGATTTGCCATGACACTGACTGATAAACAGAAAGACATCATTAAGACCATCAACTTAGGCCATGAACGTGGACATTTGCTCGATCTGGACGAGCTGCTGGAAGTGCTGCCTTACCGGACGACAAAGCAGTCTATGCAATTCTCCCTGCGCGCGCTGATCAAGAAAGGTTTGGTCGAAAAGCACGACTGCCGGCCGCGAGAGGATTCTGGCTACCAGCGTCGAACTTTGGGGCTGACGACATTAGGTCGAGCCAGAGCCAAGTTACTGGTGATGTAAGTTGGTCTGGGAGTCAGATTAACAGCCTGCGTCTGTATATATAACTAATAAGTCACTTATTAAATATATACGAAAGCAGGCTCTCAAACAGATTCCCCAGACCTAATTAATACAACCAGAAAACAAATTGTTTAAGAGCGCAAGGAAGCGCTCTGTGTGTGTTTTAGAGGGATCTATGACTGTCGAAAAAGACGAGAGCAAAACTCGCCTGACTCCGGCTGAATGGGCGGAAGCCGAAGCAAAATGGACTTCGGGCGAGTATACGCTCTCAAAACTGGAAGAAGAGTACGGCATCCGTCGTGAAACGCTCTCCAGACACTTCAAAAAGCGTGGATTAGAGAAAGGCGCCGATTCTGTTGGAAAGATGGTGCGCGAGTCTCTCAAGTCCGATGCAGAACTGCGCGCTAAAGCCCGAGCCGAAAAGATAGAAGACCGCCGGACACGCTATGACGGCTGGGCGTATGCCCTTGGTCAGATGGTGATGGTCGAGGTCACTACAGCAAAGCGCGAAGGTAAGCCACTGGCCTCGATTGAGGACGATCTTAAAAGCCTGCAGCGCGCCAGCGGCACGCTGGCTAAATGCTTCGAAATTTCCTCCAAGGCATTGGGCATGGAGAAAGAAGAAGGCGGTGAAGAGGATATTCCGAACCTTGTCTTTGGCGAGCTAACCCCATCACAGGTGGCCCAGCTGCGCAAGGAAGATGATGAGCCCGAAGTGATTGATGACGATCTGTTGGAATCACTCGAAGAAGAAGCGCTGAGCGAAGCTGAGAGCGATTTTGACGCATCGGGCAAAGACGATGATGGAGATGCATAACCATGTCCATCCCGTCGTCTCTAAGTCTCGTACAGCTGCATTCCGGGCAGATGCAAGTCTTCCAGTCGCCACATCGTTTCAAAGTTGTGTGCGCCGGACGACGTTGGGGTAAATCGAGGCTGTCGATCTCAACCATCATTCGCGCTGCCGCTAAGGAGAGAAAACAACGAGTTTGGTACGTCGCGCCGACCTACCAAATGGCGCGCCAGATTCTTTGGGATGATCTGCAGGAAGTTCTGCCGCGTAAGTGGATTCGGAAGAAGAACGACACCACGATGACCATCGTGTTGAAAAACGGTTCGGAGATCGCGCTTAAAGGCGCAGATAAACCGGATACGCTTCGTGGTGTTGCGCTGCATTTCGTTGTGCTCGACGAGTTCCAGGATATGAAGCCAGACACCTGGTACAAGGTTCTCCGTCCGACATTGTCATCAACCCGCGGCGGCGCGCTGATCATCGGTACGCCGAAAGGGTTCTCCGAATTCCATAAACTATGGACTATCGGGCAGAACAAAGAACTGCAACGCAAAGGTCAGTGGAAAAGCTGGCAGTTTGTAACCGCTGATTCACCATTCGTTCCGACGGCAGAAATCGAGGCAGCCAAGAACGATATGGACCCTAAGTCGTTCGCTCAGGAGTACCTCGCCAGCTTCGAAAACATGTCAGGGCGTGTGTATTACCCGTTCGATCGTAGCGTTCACGTTAAGCCGCTGCAGTTCAATCCTAAATTACCGGTGTGGGTAGGCCAGGACTTCAACATTGATCCAATGTCGTCGGTCATCCTGCAGCCACAACCGAATGGGGAGCTGTGGGCTGTGGATGAGCTTGTCTTGTTTTCGTCGAATACGGCAGAAGTGTGCGATGAGCTGGAGCGTCGCTTCTGGCGGTGGAAATCGCAGGTCACAATTTTTCCAGACCCGGCCGGCGCCTATCGTCAGCACGCTCGTGGGGAATCGGACATCGACATCTTCAAGGAGAAGGGCTTTCTGCGTGTTGATTATCCGAAAAAGCACCCACCGATTGCTGATCGTGTGAACTCAGTGAACCGCATGTTGATGAGCGCCTCTGGCGAAACTCGTTTGTATATCGACCCTAAGTGCAAACATCTCATCGATTCACTGGAGAAAGTTATCTACAAACCAGGCTCTCGCGATATGGATAAGAGCGGGGGGATTGAGCACAGCGCGGATGCCTTGGGCTACCCGGTTCATCGTAGGTATCCCGTAAAAAATCGTGTTATTCTTGGTGGCTCAAGATAAGTAAGTATTTACCTATCATGGAAGAGAAGCAAATGGAATTGACTGATAAGCAAATTAAGGATCTTGTGGCAAGACGCCACCCCGAATACATAAAGAAAAAAGAGCACTGGGATTTCCTCGCCAGCACATACGCTGGCGGGCGTGCCTGGTTCGATGACAACATTTTCCGATACTTCAAAGAAGGTGATCAGGAGTTCAAGGAGCGTCTGGAACGCGCCTACCGCTTCAATCACACCAGGGAAGTGGTGAACCTGATTAATAAATATCTCTTCAAAGAGGACATCCATCGAAATGTAGAAGAAGCGCCTGAGCCAATTCAGAAATTCTGGAAACGCGCGACACGACAGAATGTTTCCATCGATGGCTTTATGTCCGCGCTTGACCTCCAGTCCTCCATCTATGGCCGTGTCTGGGTGGTGGTCGATAGCACGATGGATAGTGACGCAGAATCCGTCGCTGACGAGAAGAAGAAGGATGTTCGCGCCTATGCCTACTGGATTTCTCCGCAGCAGATGTTGGATATGGCGTGGGACGATGACGGCAATTTGATCTGGGCGCTGATTGTCGAAGTGGCGCGCGATGATCAAGACCCTTTCACCTCATCTGGCCAGGAATATCAGCGTTATCGTCTATGGACACGTAACGAGTGGTTTCTATTCCGGGAAGAGGTTAAGAAAGGCGCCGGGAATGCCGGTCGTCGGACCGCAAAAGTTGTGCTTGAAGATAAAGGCGAACACAAACTTGGCGTTGTACCTGTGTTTCCTGTTGATTGCATAGGGGAGAGCGAATCGCCGTATTTTAGCCCGTCGCTTATTGATGATATCGCCTACCTTGACCGTGCAGTAGCCAACTATCTGTCGAACCTTGACGCCATTATTCAGGATCAGACGTTCAGCCAGCTGGCCATTCCTGTTCAGTCGCTCCTGCCAGGCGATGAGAATCACGCAAAGGTAATGGAAATGGGGACAAAACGCGTCTTCACCTATGACTCGGAAAGTGGCAACCAGCCTTTCTATTTGTCGCCAGACCCTAAGCAAGCTCAGATGATCATCACCACTATCCAGACCGTGATTAATGAGATCTACCACTCCGTTGGGGTCGCTGGCGAGCGAACAAAGCAGGATAACGCTAAGGGGATCGATAATTCATCCGGGGCCGCCAAGTTATATGACTTTCAGCGGGTTAATAGTCTGCTTATTACTAAAGCCGAGCGTCTTGAGCGGGCTGAACGCCAGATGATGTTTTTGGCGGCGAAGTGGATGGGGGTCGATCTCGATGAGGAGCATTCGCTGATTGCCTATCCGGAGAGCTTTGATATCCGCGGTCTGACGGATGAATTTGCCGTTGCCGAGAAACTTGGGCTGCTGGAAGCACCGGATTCTGTGCGTCGATATCAGATGGAAATGCTCATTGAGAAAATCTTCCCGAATATTTCGGCCGCGATGCAGAAAGAATTTGAGAAAGATCTCTTGAATTTTCCGCCAAAAAATGCTCTCAACACCCTTGAAAATAAGTCAGTACTTACTTATCATCGTGGTACGGTCCAAGAGAGCGGACAAGATCTATCCCAAGGTAATGGGAACTCATCAACTCAAGCAACCGAGTGATAAGTAATTAAAAGGAATTTTTATGAATCTGTGGCAAATGCTAATGGCCCGTCGTGGCCTCATGGATGTCGCCGAATCACATGAACGTGGTGGCGCAGGTGCTGGAGCTCCCGCTGGTGCAGAAGAGCAGGGCACCCAGGAATCTGGTAAGCAGAACGGCGAGCAGAAAGATCAGCCGAAAATCGAAGACGATGAATTCGGAGGGATGACTCAGGAAGAGTTGCTCGCTGAATTGCGTAAATCCAAGAAAGCCGGTGCTGACCTGCTGAAAGAAAACATGAAACGCAAGGAAAAAGAGCGTGCCATGGCCGATCAGCTGGCTCAGTACGGTGATATCGATCCGGCACGAGCACGCCAGCTTCTGGAAGCTGAGCAAGCCGCAGAAAACGCACGCCGTGAGGCGGAGCAAGCTGAACTGGAACGCCGCGGTGAATTCGATGCTGTGAAAAAGCAAATGATCGAAGCTCACCAGGCTGAGATGGCTCAACGTGATGAACGTTTTTCCGCTCTGGAGAGCGAAAACGCCGCACTTAAAGCCCAGTTGGTTGAAATGACCGTCGGCGCTTCCTTTTCTGGCTCCAATTTCCTGCGTGAAAAAGTTCTGATGACTCCGGCTAAGGCCCGCGTTATCTACGGCTCTCATTTCGAAGTGGGTGAAGACGGTAACGTCGTTGGCTATGACAAGCCGGCAGGTCAGAAAGAGCGTGCTGTTCTGGTTGACGGCGAAGGTAAGCCGTTACCGTTCGAATCCGCGATTGAGCGTATTTTACGTGCAGATCCGGAAGCTGACGCTTTATTGCGCAGCGAAGCTAAGCAGGGTGCTGGTTCAATTAGTAAACCGACCCACAAAGTAACCCAGCCGAAGAACAAGTCGACAATGGATAAGTTGACTGCCGGTTTAGGGAAAATCGGAATCAAGTAACATCTTAAATCATAGGGAAATGAAAGATGCCATTACTGCGTGAAGAAGCTGAAAAGCTGTCTAATAACGAGCTTGAACAGGGCGTGATCGAGACCATTATCGATCGTGACGACCTGTTTGCCGTCCTGCCTTTCATGAAGATCAATTCGAAGGCATATCTTTATAACCGCGAAAAAACCCTGAGCGAAGCTACTTTCATTGATGTGAACGACACCATCACCGAAGGTGCAGCAACCTTCGAAGAGAAAGTTGCGAAGCTGCGCATTCTGGCTGGCGACGTTGACGTCGACAAATTCCTGGCTACCACTATGGCTGATACCAACAACCAGCTGGCTATCCAGGTTCGTCAGAAAGTCAAAGGTCTGGCTCGTGCCTTCCGCCGCAATCTGATTGTTGGCGACTCCTCCACTAACAACAAAGCCTTCGACGGTATTCCGAAGCTGATGCATGACGATCAGAAGATCGACATCTCCGGCGCCTCCATGACTTTCTCCATGTTCGACGAACTGGTCGACGCAGTTAAAGATCTGGGCGCAGACTGCATCATGATGCGTTCTGAGCATCTTCGCGCATATCGTGCGCTGCTGCGAACTGTAAACGTAGGCCCGTCCGAAATCATGATGGAAAACTTCGGTCGACCAATGCTGTGCCATAACGGCGTTCCGTTTATCGTAAACGACTTCATTCCGGTTGCGGACTCCACCAAAGCGGATATCTACTGTCTGCACCTTTCTGAAGAAAACGGTGTAACTGGTCTGTACGGCGGCGAAAACGCCGGTATCGTTGTGGAAAACATTGGCACCGTTCAGAACAAAGACGCAGTACGTACTCGTGTGAAGTGGTACTGCTCTCTGGCCAATAAGCACGACAAAGCTATCGCGGCGCTGACTAACGTCAAAATTTAATCCTAATAATAGGTAAGTACTTACCTATTATTTTTAAATGGGTGGGCTATACGCCCGCCCTTTTTATAGGAGCGATATATGTCAGAAAAAAAAGTGAAGATCACTGAAAAGGCCTTCACCGACTTTACGGGGGTTATGTTCCGTACTTCTTTCACTAAATCGGTGTCCGATCATCCAGTAAACGAGCGCATGCAGAACCGTATCACCGCAGCTATGCGAGCGGTTCCGCTGGAGCCCACTGTCGCTGTTACTGGTGTGTCGGTAAGTCCTAAGTCGGCATCGGTGGAGGTGAAAAAAACGGTTCAACTCACGGCTACCGTGGCGCCTGCTGGTGCTACCAACAAGAAAGTTACCTGGGCGTCGAAAAATGCTGAATTTGCAACGGTTGACGCGGCTACTGGTCTCGTGACCGGCGTTGCAGAAGGGACTGCAACAATTGAAGTCACGACCGCAGACGGCAGCCATAAAGCAACCGCAACTGTTCAAGTTACAGCAGCTGCAGCCTGATTCAGTAACAAGGGGTGGCTCTGGCCACCCTGTTCAGAGGAAAACTCATGAAACCAGCAAAAATTCATCTTCTGGAACCTCAGTTCCTTGGATACACGGGCATCCTGTGCGGCGTTTACTTTAAAGACGGCATTTCTGTAGCAGAGCTGCCATTCCTCGATCAACAGCGGATCTGCGCCTCAATGCGTGCCGAAACGATTGATGGGCAAAATGTCTCTCCATCAGCTGCCTTCAGCAATCGTAACGAGCTGGTGGCCGATCAGATTGTGGAGCCTACGGCCCCTGATATTGTCCCTATGAAACGTGGCGTCGCGAAGGAGGAGACAAAACATGTGCAGCGCTTCACCCGAGAAGAGCTGGAGTCCATTGCTGACTGTGAAGGTATCGCCGGCCTGCGCCAGATCGGCAACACGCTTGGCGTGAAAGCGAAGGGCATTGTTGAAATGATCGAGGGCATCCTGAAAGCACAAGGCGGTGAGTGATGGCTCTGATCGACACGTTTCGTAGCGGAGACATCGTGTCTCTGACCTTCGCCTTTAACGTACTGGATATCGACTCCGCCTCTTATACGGTGCGAGATAGTGCAGGCACAACACTTGTGGACGAAGAGCCTCTCGATATTGCAGAAGGCCAAATGTCTATACCGGTTGTGATCTCAGCAGAGCATAACCAGCTGGTCGAAAAAGAGCGTGATCTGCGCTACGTCATCGTGAAGGCCACAGCGGGTGGGCTAACCCACGAAGAGCGGCAGATGTATGTGCTGCTTAATAGCTTTGAACTATCCGTCCCGGGTCAGTCGTTTGCCACCGTAGCCGATGCTCAAATGCAGGCCATTGATATGATCAATGGAGATACATTGCTGGCTGATGGGGAGGGTTTGATGCGCAAGCGGCTAATCGAAGCGACACGGCGAATCAAAACCTTACCTTTCTCTATCCGAAGGATCATGCGCATCGATTTCGACCGGTATGACCGTCCCCAAAACATGCTGAATGTCTATGACATTCCTTGGGGGGCTGACGGTGTGTATCGGCAGGATTTGGTGGACTGGGAGCGGATCACTTCGGAGCAGTTTGCGGAGTTGCCAGACTACTTTAAAGAGGCGCTGCTTCTGGCCACCGTTAATGAGGCATGCGAGATCGCCAATGGCAACGATATTGCGAGTGCGCGTGAAGACGGCATTTTGTCTGAATCTATCGGTGAAACAACCAACATGTACCGCACAAGCAAAGTGGCGAATGTCCGTGTGGCCCGCAGCACCTGGCGATTGCTTATTAGCTACATCAACAATCGGATGATTGTTCGTCGTGCGTAACACACGTCGTACTCTTTACTTCTGGTCGACAGGCCAAAGACGGGAAACCGCGCCTCCGCCTGGTAATGAGTGCGACGACTTCACACAAGGAGAGTGGATGAATATTTCGTGGCAAGCCGAATTGTCGATCTACCGGTTTGGTTCCAAAAACGTCTACGGTGAAGCGCAATTGCAGTTCGTCAGGACGACGAAAGTAGGCGTCGTTAAATTTGAACAGAGCAATGAAAAATCGTCCGTCAGGGCAGATAGCTCTGGAAGCCGCGGAAAGGCGGCGCTGGAGTTGTTTGACGCAGTACTTATTGTTCCACTTGAAGCCGCTGTTCAACTCGACGACGTTCTTGTGCTGGAGGGACAGAAGCTGAAGGTCTCAAGCGTACATCGGCGATGGGGACTACGTGGCCGCCCTGGGCATCTTGAGCTGGGGGCGAATATATGGGTTTGAAATATGACGCACACCAGTTTAAGCGTGCCGGCGCCAGACTTAATAACAGCCAGAAAGCGTTCAAGCGATATCTAATCAGGGACATGGAAAAGCTGGCGCGTCTGGTTGAACGACTGGCACGAGCCATGGCCCCGCTTGAAACAGGATCGCTGGAGAGCGCCATTTTTGCGCGGGTTGTAAAAGAAGGATACGCGGGGCTTCGTATTGAGCTTTCCGTTTCAGGCGCAAAGCAGCGCGAAGGGCATCCAGGCGTTGAGGTGGGGGACTATGCCAAATACATGGAGCTTGGTAAGTACCGTCTTGGTTATTTGTCTCGTATGAAGAATGTTACTAACCCTCCTGTCGCCGGCGTGAAACCTAAAGTGGGCCCATATTTCCTTGAGCGAGCGACTCAGATCAGCGAAAAGCAATTTTCGCAGACGATCTTGGAAGCTGCCAGAAAAGCAGGATTTACGCGAGGTTGACGTGTTTGTAGAAGCATTCGCAAAATTGATACAAAAAAAGGGACTTGGAAAAGTAGGGACGGACATTTTCTGTCACTACATGCCAGCAAAAGTTAAGTCTGGCATCTTGCTGATTAATCCCAATACAGGCATAGCCATCGACCAGGATTTGCAGGGTTTTTACTTCGACTCATTCACGATAGTAGTTCGCAATGCGAGTATTACAAAATCTGTTGAAATGGCTAACGAAATCATGGACATCCTTCCTGTTAGCAACGTTGAGTCTGACGGGGTATTCTTCAAAATGGTTAGGCCGATGGCGATGCCAATAACGTACCCAATAAATGACGGATCGCTTATTGAAACGGGGATTCCACTTGAATTTGCCGGGTACTTTATTGAACTGAATAAATAAGTAAGTATATACTTACTATTGTGTGTCGGAGTGACACTGTTTTAACGGAAAAAGGAGTTTTCCAATAATGTCCAATACCCATGTTAAAAACATCAAGCTTGGCGCCTGCAAGGTGTCGTTTGGTGGCGTGGATCTGGGTTACACCAAAGGCGGTGTTCAGGTTGAAATCGCAACCGAAACGCTGAAAGTGACCGTAGACCAGCTGGGCCAGACCACGATCTCCGAGCTGATCCAGGGCCGCAACATCACCATTACTGCGCCGCTGGCTGAATCCGTGTTGAAAAACATGGTCGATCTGATGCCAGGTTCCACGCTGAGTTCTGGCGAAGATACCGTAACCATCACGTCTGCGCAGGGAGTGAACCTGATCGACGTTGCGAAAGAGTTGGTGCTGACCCCGCAGGATGCGACGGATTATGTTCTGACCATCCCTAAAGCAGCAACCGCGGGTAACTTCACCATGACCTACCAGTCTGACGACGTTCGCGTGTTCTCAGTTGAGTTTTCCGCTTACCCGGACGACGCTGGCGTGTTGGGGAAAATGAGCCTCCCAAAGCCGGTTGAGAGCGTCACGCTGACCCCGTCTTCACCGACCGTAAAAGTGGGCGCTAAAGTTCAGTTGAGCGCAACCTTTACCCCGGCCGATGCAACCAATAAGACTGGCGTGTGGAGCTCTGATGCGACTGATAAAGCGACCGTAGATCAGAACGGACTGGTAACTGGTAAAGCTGTCGGTTCAGCCAATATCACCTTCACAACTAATGACGGCGCCAAGAAGGCGACCAAAGCCGTCTCTGTAACTGCCGCAAGCTAAATTGTGATAACCCAAGAGGCCCATGGATGGGCCTCTGTATGAGTTTAAAAGGATTTTAACCATGACCAAATTACTCGATCTCGACTCCATTCTGCCGCCGAAAAAAAGCATCAAATTTGGTGGCAAAGAATATCCCATCGTTGAAATGACCGTCGGCCTCTTTGTTTCTATCAAGCAGATGGAAGACAAAGACCTCATGAATATGTCTCCCGTCGACCAGGTAACTGCCTACGCAGAACTGGTACGCAAAGTCATTCCGTCAGTACCTGACTCCGTTCTGGAAAAACTGACTGTCCAGCAACTCCAGCAGATCTTCACTTTCGCCATGGAAGTGATTGATGAAGAGAACGAAAAAGCGGCTGGCGAAGGGGCAAAGTAATATCCCGCGATGAATCCGGGGTAAAGACCGTTTCGATAGATCTCGGATTCTATTTCAGTCGTGTAGTTGCTCACTACGCCGTATCGCCAATAGAGCTACTGAGTGTCCCGTTGACCATGTTCTGGATGCTCAGCCGCAATATCGATCGTCTGCGAGCGGAAGAGGATGTCCGCAATCTGCAGGTCGCCCGCGTCGCCCAAGCGGATGGCGATGGCGTTAAGGCGTTCATGGAGGGTTTGCAACTCAGGATTGGAAGGCCAGTCGTTACTGATAAAGTCTACCGTCCGCATATGGATAAGGCAGACCCCGACGCCAAAGAGCAGCTGATGCAAATTTTTGGCAGAGGATGACAAGGGAATGTCACAAAACGTAGAGTTTATCCTGTCGCTGGAAGACAAACAGTTTACGGCGTCAATCGACCGGGCGGGTAAATTACTTACCAAATTTGGCGAGCGGGCTACCAAACCGGCTCAAAAAATTAAAAACCTCGAGCGCTCTCTGGGTTCGGTCTCCAGCATTCTTGGCGCTCTTGAAACCAGACTCAATTCTACGGCAGACAAACTACAGGACGTAGCTGCCGGTTTTGAGCTCGTTTCCAACACCTCTAGAAAGGCACAACGTGAACTGTCCGCTATCAGCACTGATTTGCGGACATTCACCGATCGCGTTGATTCAGCCACATCGTCTACGCACAAGTTCCTGGCCTCATTGCGGAAGGTTCAGTCGGAACTCAATGAGTTTTCTGATTGGGTTAAATACGCAGGAGACCATGCCGGTAAATTCAACACTGAGATCAAGGGTGCCACTACTTCTCTTGGTGGAATGAACACCAGACTAAATGCGACCAGCAAGCGTCTGAGCAATTGGGGAACAACGACAAGCCAGGCGGCCGAGGGGTTAAAAAAAGTCAAAGATCAGATGGATGGCGTTATTCGAAGCCAGCAGCTGATCAGCCGTCCGGTCAGGGTCAGAACAACCACAACTGGCGGGGGAGGCAGCGGAGGTGGCGCTGATCGATTTACCGCTGCGTCCCATCGCGGTGGTGGTCGTGAAAATGGCGTCTTCTCTGGATTACGCGGCAATATTTTCCTTCTGGGGGAAATTGGGGATGCGGCCAGAACGGTCACTGACATCCTGTTTGGTTGGCAGAAGCCGATCGTAGAGGCTGCGGCCGAGATGCAGCGTATGCGTGTCATGTTGCGTGGGTTGAACAAGGATAAAGTCAATCCTGGAGAAGCCGCTGCTCAAGACATGCAGTATATCGTGAATATGGCGAAAAACGCCCCATTTGCGATGCAGGCCTTAACCGACTCATTTGTGAAATTCCGTTCTGCTGGGCTCGATCCCACTGATGGTTCGTTAAAGGCACTGGTGGACTCAGTCGCACGTTTTGGTGGCGATAGTGAGTTGCTTAAGCGAGCGGCGGTGGCTGTCCAGCAAATGTCTGGTAAGGGCGTCGTGTCGATGGAAGAGCTCCGCCAGCAATTGGGTGAAGCGGTTCCAAATGCGATGAAGGCCATGGCAGATGCGGCCGGTATCACGATGGGGGAGCTAACCAAAGCCGTATCCAGTGGGACCGTTGAAGCGAAACAGGCTCTTTCGTTGATGTTTGTTGGTTTGCGTGCGGAAAACGAAAATGCCGCCAAAGATATGATGCAAACCTACACCGGTGCGCTGGCGCAGCTGCAAACCTCTTTCACTCTGTTTGCCGATCGAGTGGGTCAGGCTGGGTACCTTGACTCTCTGACCAAGGGGATGAAAGAGCTGTCGGCCGTAATGAACAGCGCAGAAGGCATTTCGTTCGCTAATTCATTGGGAGAGGGGCTTACCACCGCGATTGATGGCCTGCGCGAGCTGGCGCAATGGTTGGCTAAGAATCAGGAGTTGGTTATTACGCTGGGCAAAATTGTCGCCGGAATGGTGGCATTTAAAATGCTCAGAGCGGGCATTTTAGGTGTTGTCGGCGCCGGCGGCCAGATGCTTTCCACCTTCATGAAGATGTCCACTGTAATCCAGACACCATTCACGCTGGGAGCGACGGCGGTCACTCGTTTCAATCGTGCTGCACGCATGGGACTGGCACCAATCCCATCGCTCATTTTTGCCATTCGTGGGGCGATTACGGGGCTGAAAGGGGCATTCGCTGGGCTGACAGCGTTTATCGCAGCAAACCCGATTGGTGCTGCGTTTACTGTTGCAACAGTGGCTGTTGCCGGGCTGATCACCTACATGACCATGCTTCGCAACGAAACGTCCAAAGTTGTTGAGGAGATTCGCAAAATCCCCGAAGCGATGACGGCGGCCAAGCGCGCACAAATGGCGGAGCGCGCATCGCAGCTTGAGAAGCAAATTCAGCGGGACCAGCAAGCGCTTAAAACTGGCGAAAGTGTGAACTACATTTCCACTGTCGCCGGCCCTGTCGCCGTTAAGGAGTCTAAAGAGGTTGTTGAGGCTCGACTGAAGAAAAATCAGGAAGAGTACAAGAGAACCACTGACACCATCGCGCTGGGGGATGGCGCTGTATCCAAACGTCTGGCGAAAGAGGCTGCTGAATCCCAGATCGAGAAAATCCGGGCGGATAATCAGCTCTTCTCAGCTACGTTTGTTAAAGCGCGTCAGGAGGCACTGGACAAAATCCAGAAGATCAATGACGACAAAACACTGTCCGATGATGAGAAGAGCAAGCTGCTTGCGCCGCTGCGAGAGACAGTAAACAAATCTTATCTGCAGCCGGCCCAGAAACTTGTCGACTCGTTATCATCGCGTAAGACCGCAACTGAAAAGCAGATCGCACATTTTAGCGATTTGCTGGAAAAGGCGAAAAAAGAAGGAAACACAGAACAGGTACAGAAGCTGCAGGGCAGTATTCGCGGCTATCAGGAACACCTGGAGACGATTGCTCAGGAACTGACACAGGCTGAGTTTGAACGCGATAACGCGGCGAAAACCGGGAAGGGCGTGAAGACCAACCAGGGAACAGTGCTTGGGTTGGGCACCAGCGACAAAGGCGCTGATAAAGCGCTCGCGCAGTACATGCGCAACCAGATGGACTCTGCGGTTTACCAACGCACGCTGCCTGATGGCACACCAATGATGGATTTTGAAGGAAAACCTATCATTGGGCCGAAGCAGCTTAAAACTCAGCTTAACCTGCAGAAAGCCTCAACCGCATCTTCTCTGGAAAAGATGAGCGAGAAGGAGCGTGCAGCCGCCATAGCCGCACTAACCAAAGCTCGTGAACAGGATGCCGCTGCCGCCGAGAGGGCGGGGAAGCGTACCGCGAATGCCTCTGAACGCGCCGCGAAGAGGGAGGAAAGTGCGCAACAGAAGCTGGCTGCCGGCTACCAGAAGGCTCTGGATAAAGCTGATCAGCTCATGGGGCAAATGGGCGAAAGTTCAAAGGCCACTGTGTCGTTTGATCAGTCGCTGCGTGATGTCACCAAGTCACTAACCGATCTTGCAAACGCCACGCCTAACGAGTTTATCTCGCAGGAGATGGTTGACCAGGCCAAAAAACGTCTCGCGGATTTGAGGAACGCTACCCCCGAATACCGTGAAATGTTTAATCGCCGCAACGTCGAGCAAATGATCAGCGCTTGGGCGCCGGAATCGGATTCGATTATCAGCGCAGGCTTGATGCAAAGCCATGAGGAGAAGGCTGCCGAGTTTTCGGATACCTACAATCGCAATCTTAAGGCGCTGATCGAGCTGCGTGATAAGGCGACTGACCCGAAAATCATCTCGCTTTACAACAAGCAGCTTAATCAGCTGGTGGCCGCTGGCAACAATGCGCTGATTAAGCAAACAGGTACAGCGACCCAGCAGTTGGCTCTGGAGTATGAGAACCTGGCTGAGCAGATTGAGGGCACCTGGACAGATCTGTTTAGCGGCTTAACCGACACGCTTACTGACTTTGTTGTTAACGGGAAGATGAGCTTCTCCAGTCTGGCCACATCGATCCTTAAAGACATCACCAACATGGTCGTGAAGACCCAGATCACTCTGCCTCTCATGAATATGTTGGGAATGGGAACGACAAACGCCGGCAATCCACAAAGTGGAAATCTCATGAATGGCGTAGCGTCTGCGATCGCTAATCAAGGGGTTCAGCTAGGTAATTCTGGTGGGTCGGTGGCCAATGGGGATAAATCTGTCGGCGAGGCCACTAAGGAGACAGCCTCCGGCGTGAATTCGATGGGGCAAGCGTCTCAGAATGCGGCCAGTGGTTTAAGTCAGGCGGTGAATGGCGTCTGGGACTGGACTAAGTCATTGTTCACCGGTACTGACGCTACGAAAGATCAAACCAAAGCGGTTAACAGCAGCATCCTCAGTATGGGGAATCTGTCTACCGCGGCTGGGGCGCTGGCAGCAACATTCGCCATGGTAGGTGCTTCGTCGTCGAGTTCGTCCAGCCGTTGGCTGAATTTCGGTCTGTCACTGGCCAGTACCGCAGTGTCCGCTTGGGCTGGGTCTTCGACGCCATCAGGCTCAAAGCCAAATGTGAAGAAGCACGCCAATGGCGGCATCTTTGGCAGGGAAGGGGTTGTGCCTCTGAGAGCTTATCAGAAAGGCGGAATTGCCACCTCACCACAGTTGGCGATGTTTGGCGAGGGCTCAATGAACGAGGCTTACGTTCCGTTGCCAGATGGTCGAACCATTCCAGTCACACTTTCTGCAGAGTCGGCTGGAAAGAGCACGGGTAACGCGGTGTCCCCTGTCTCAATTCAGATCAATGTGACCAAGGATGGACGAACCAGCGAGAGCAGCAGTGGAAGCGAGAGCAATCTCTGGAACGGTGCAGCGCGGCAAATTAAGTCGATTGTGCTTGAGACGATTGCCGAAGAGAAACGTTCTGGTGGTTCACTTAATCCGCATACCACCAGAGGGTAGTAAAGCCGGCCGCCTTAGCGGGCGGCCATCACAAGGAAGTGATATGTCGAGGAAAGTATTTAATTGGTATCCAGATTATGAGTCTGAGAAAACGGTAAAGCCTAACGTGACCGTGCTGAACTACGGCGATGATTACGAGCAGCGCCAGTCGCAGGGGCTCAATCGGATTAAAGAAGAGTGGTCTCTCACGTTCACCCGTAGCCATGACGTGGTAAACGACGTTGATGACTTTTTGACTGCCCGCGCAGGGGTGGAGTCATTCGTTTGGACTAACCCAAGAGGCAAAGCAATTATCGTGGTTTGTGATAGCCATACGGTAAAGCGTTACCCCGGCTATCAAGTGCTTACGGCAACATTTAGACAGGTTTTTGAGTCTTAATTTGCGGCTATAGATAAGTAAGTGCTTATCTATTATTATATATCAACGTCACAGGATGTGACGTTGAGTTTTTCAAGGATGAAGTGATGGGTATTAGAGCTGATATTCAGAGTTTATCGCCTTCTGCGCTCATTGAGTTGTTCGAGCTGGATATGTCGGTGACAACCTCCGGCGGCAAGTTGTATTTCCATGCCGGCACCAACGGGCTTAGCCAGCCAATTGTCTGGCAGGGAGTTTCCTATGAGCCGTGGCCAATTAAAGCGTCTGGCTTTGATAAAAGCGGTCAGGGAACACTTCCTCGTCCAAAGATTCAGGTTTCCAACTACGACGGTGTAATTTCTGCCGAGCTGCAGGCCAATGACGATCTGATTGGCTGCAAAATCATTCGCAAGATGACGCTGGCACGTTTTCTGGACGCGGTGAACTTTCCGGATGGAAACCCGACCGCAGACCCAAGTCAGCATTTTGCTGATGAAATGTGGTTCGTCGAACAGAAGACCCTGGAGACGCACCAGTATGTCGAATTCGAGCTGTCCAGCGTCTTAGATCTGATGGGCGTTCAACTGCCGTATCGTCAGATCATCAAAAACAGCTGCCCGTGGAAATATCGCGGAACAGAGTGTGGCTACACCGGCCCCTATTTCGACAAAAACAACCAGCAAACCTCTTTGGCCGGCGCCGACTACTGCACCAAGCGTTACGACGCCTGTAATGCTCGTCGCAACTACTTCGCGAATGGCGTTATTCATTTTGGCGGATTTATTGGGGCGACACGATATGAGTAACCAGACGTTACCTGAGCTGGGCTCAGAAGTCATGCAGGATATCTATCGCTGCGCTATCCAACGTTACCCGAATGAAGCGTGTGGCTTTCTGGTGCGCACACAGGGTGAGAAATATCGCTTTATGGAAGCGATGAATGTCTCTGAAACGCCACGTGAGGATTTTGTCATGCGTGCCAGCGACATTATTGCGGCCGAAGATGCTGGGGAAGTGATCGCTATTTGGCACTCTCACGTTGAACGCAGCGCAGAGGCGTCAGACCCGGATCGCTCCGGGTGCGAGGCGACGGAACTACCGTGGATGATTCTGGCAATTCGCAAAAATGTGGAAAGCGATATGCCATTCCACTTTAGCGAAATGAACGTCATTTACCCGTGTGGTTTTGAGATGCCCTACCTCGGGCGCCCATACGTATTCGGTGTGTTTGATTGCTGGATGCTGTGCCGCGATTACCTAAAGCGTGAATTTGACGTTGAGCTGAATGCAAACGCCCACCTGCATATTCCTTCCTGGTACACGGGGGACAACGACATCCTCGACCAGAACTACCGAAATGAAGGACTTGTCCGCATGGCGCCGGGGACGGAACCCCAGCGCGGCGACATCTTCTTCATCCAGTACGGGAAAATGCCAGATCACTGCGCGGTATACATCGGCGACGGCATGATCATGCATCACCAGATCGACCGTCTTAGCTGTCGGGCTTATTACGGTGGGATGTATCAGAAGCACACGACGCATCACCTGCGTCACAGGGATTTACTCAAGGGAGACGAGACGTGTCTGAATTAGTTCATGTTCAGCTCGGCGGTGCGATGGCAAAGAACTTTGGCCGCCATTGGAAATTGAAGGTGCGCAACACCAAACAAGCCATCGATTTGATTGAGGCGAATCGCCCGGGCTTTAAAGCCTGGATTAAACGTAACCGTAACCACTTCGATAAGTACCACATCCAGGTCACAAATAAGCAGGGCCACAAGTGGTCAATGGACGACACCGAATACCAGATGATGGGCGAGTCGGAAAATATCGCAAAAATCCGCATTACTCCCGTACCACGTGGCAGCGGTGGTAAGGCGTTTGGGTGGTTCCAGACTTTCGTGGGCGCCGCGATGATCGCCGTCGGCGCTCTGGCCTCTGGGCTGACTTTTGGTGCGTCTTCCGCGCTGGTGATGGGAGGGATGTCATTGATGATGGGCGGTGTGTCCATGCTGATTTCGCCGCAGGCATCAAATGCGTCTGTCAGACAGGCGGATAACACGGATTCGTTTTATTTCGATGGGCCTCAAAACACCAGCAACCAGGGAAACCCGGTTCAGCTTAATTACGGCGAGGAAATTTTAGTTGGCTCACAGATTGTGAGTTCTTCAATCACCATAGACCAACTGTAAGGGAAGTTTTTTGAACATGGATCAGTTCAAGAAAAAGAGATTGCCCCTCCTGATTGCGGGAGCGGGCGGCAAAAAGAGCTCAGGCTCAAGCCGTACACCAGTTGAAGCGGATGATACCGTTAATTCGCGGGCCATGGCGTCTATCCTCGATCTGCTCGGGGAAGGTGTTGTTGGCGGGTTGATTAACGGCGCAAAATCTATCTTCATCGATGGCGTGGCGCTGGAGAACGAAGACGGATCATTCAACTATTCCGGTGTAACCTGGGATTTCCGGGATGGTTCGCAAGACCAGAGTCCGATGTCTGGTTTCGATTTTGTCGAAACGCCAAAGGCCGTTAACACACAGCTGAAAACCACAAACGCGGTTACGGTTGCCATTGATAACGACGATGCTGATCGTGTCCGAGTGATCATGAAGTTCCCGTCGCTGCGTAGCATTGACAAGAAAACAGGGGACACAAACGGTACTTCGGTCCAGTTTAAGTTCCAGCTGGCCAACGGCAATGGCTCTTTCTATGACGTGATTGCTGCAGGTGAGAGCAGCTCTGACGTGACGCTGACTGCGAAAAAGACTGGTGTCTACTACCGCAGTTACGAAATCCAGCTTCCAAAGCCTGGGCGTGCCTATAAAGTGCGCGTGCTTCGTCTCTCCGCCGACAGCAACGATCAGTATCTCTTTAACGATACCTGGGTCGACTCTATCGGTGAGATCGTTGACACCCCAATGAACTACCCGAACTCCGTTCTGGTTGGCCTTAAGGTTAACTCTGAGCAGTTTGGTAGCTCTATGCCGTCACGTTCGTATCTTATCCGTGGCCTCAAAATCCGTGTGCCTTCGAATTATGATGAAAACACGAACACTTATAACGGCGTTTGGGATGGAACATTTAAGCTTCTGTCATCTTCAAACCCTGCCTGGATTCTGTTCGATCTGCTGACCAATGCTCGTTATGGCCTCGGCAAATTTGTTTCGGAGTCAATGATTGACCTTGGCCAGCTTTATCAGATCGGTCGCTACTGCGACGAAGAGGTTGATGATGGCTTTGGCGGCAAAGAAAAACGCTTTGCAATCAACACCCAGATCACCAGTCGTCAGGACGCTTATCGTCTGATTCAGGATATTGCCGGTGCTTTCCGTGGCATGGTTTTCTGGGCTGGTGGCATGGTGAATATCATGCAGGACAGCCCGTCTGATCCTGTCATGCTGTTTACCAACGCAAACGTAAAAGATGGCCTGTTTACCTATAAAGGCTCTGCTCGAAAAGACCGGCCGTCCGTAGCGCTGATCACTTATAACAACAAACAAGACGGCTATAAGCAGAACGTTGAGTATGTTGAAGATCAGGAAGCGATGGCCCGATACGGGGAGCGCAAGACCGAGGCCGTTGCGTTCGGATGCACCAGCCGAGGTCAGGCTCATCGTGTAGGTTTGTGGCTGCTCTATACCGCGCGTATGGAGTCAGACATGATCACCTTTACCGCGGGCCTGGACGCCTCGTTCCTGATGCCGGGCGAAACCGTTCTGATCCAGAACAAATATCGTGCCGGCAAGCGCAATTCCGGTCGCATCGTCTCTTTCACCAAAAACAGCATCACCCTCGATGCACCTGTCTCTCTGAAAAAGAGCGGTAGCTTCATCCGTATCATCAATCAGGAAGGCAAAATCGTTGAGCGAGACATCAACGAGACCGGCGACAACATCACTAAAGTTACCTTCAAGACGGCGTTGGCCACAGCCGATCAACCAGTAGCAAATGGTGTCTGGACGATCACCGAACCAGACCTGGTTCCAATGCGGGCGCGCGTTGTCGCTATCGCGCAAGGTGAAACCCCGGGGTCGTTTGATATCACGGTGGTGCAGAACAATGCATCTAAGTACCAGGCGATTGATAACGGGGCAGCGCTCGTTCCAGAAAATACGACGGTTCTTGATCCCACATATTCCAAACCGAGCAATCTGGTCATCTCAGAAGGCACTTATCTGTCCAGTCCGGGCAACTTGTCCGTGAAGCTGATGCTTGCCTGGGAAGGTAAATCACCAGAATACTGGGTCAGCTGGCGCCGCTCCGACGAGGGCAACGTCTCCAACTGGCAATCTGCCCGCGCCACGGAAGAACAATATGAAATCGTCAATGTTGCCGAAAATGGGCGATATGACTTCCAGCTGTATTCCGTTTCCTTCGGCGGCAAAAAATCCGAGATCATTACTGCTGTCTATCAGGTAAAAGGCACGATGACGCCGCCAGGGGCGCCCACATCACTGACCGCGGTGGGGGATTATCGTAACGTGGTATTGAATTGGGTTAACCCTGATTCAGTCGACCTCGCGCAGATCAACGTGTATGCGTCCAAGACAAATAAGCTGGACACCGCGACACTCATTGCTCAGGCCGCCACAACGACTTTCACTCACGCTGGGCTGGGTGACAACGAGACCTGGTATTACTGGATTCGTGCGGTAAACAAACGTGGGATGGTAGGCCAGCCTAACTCTAACCTCGGTACAGAGGCCACCACACGCGACGTATTGTCTTTCCTGAAAGATAAGATCACATCTTCTGAACTCGGCAAGGAGCTGCTCGACGAAATCGACAGCAAAGCCACTCAGGAGGCGGTAGACAACGCCATTGGCGAGGTTCAGAACTCAGTCAACGAGTCTATTCAGCAAGTTGAAAACGATCTGGCGCAAACCTCCTCCGAAATTAAGGCGCAGGTTGACTCTGTCAATCAGTCGCTGAAAGAGGACATTGATACCGTCAATCAGACAATTGTCGACAATATCGATACGGTCAACCAGACGATCAATACCAACATCTCCAACGTAAACAGCCAAATTGAAGCTGCAAAGCAGTCTATTAAAGACGGCGACGCTGCTCTGTCGCAGGAGATTAAGAATGCGCAGTCATCACTGACAACGTCGCTGTCCCAGACCAGCAAAGATCTGACTGCGGCCATTCAGAAAGAGACGAATGACCGTATTGCAGATGTTAATGATGCAGCCAAGCAAGCGGCCGACCAACTGCTGAGCGCGAAGAATGAGCTGAAAACCTCTATCGATAGCTTGTCTGAGGTTGTGACCTCCGGTGACGAAAACCTCGCGCGACAGATCTCGCAGATTGCCGCTGGCACAGGGGAACAGTTCGACTCTCTGAAAATCTGGTATTTCGACCAGGACGCTGAAGGCTGGACGGAAGATGATAATGGCTACACGCCAATGAGCGTCACCAGCGATGGCTGGCTGAAAGCGAACAATCCGACCTCAACCTGTCGTTCCCCTAACGGCTTGACGATCGATGCCCATGCTTATCGTTTCATTAAGATGCGCATTAAAAAGGTTGGCAACCCAACCTGGAACGCCAAAATGTTCTGGATCGGCGCTGATGAAACCGGCTGGAATGCTGGTCGCTCCGTGGTTATCAATGAACCGGAATACGATGACAAGGGTATTGCGATTCTGACCCTGCACGACCTTGAGTGGCGAGATTCGACAACGATTCGTCGTTTCCGCTTCGATTTCACTTCAGGCCAGGATGCGGACAATTACCTGTTATTCGACTGGATCGCTGTCGGTCGACCGACGCCGGGCGCAGGCATGGCCGCGTTACAGGAAGAGCAGCAGGCTCGTGCGAATGCGGATACCGCCGAAGCGCAGGCGCGCAGCACATTGGCTGCACAAATACGCGGTTCCTCTGAAAGCGGAAATCTGGACGACATTCGCTCCGGTCTGATCTATCAGGAGAAAAATGCTCGTATCACCGCCGATGCTGCAGAAGCGAGTGCGCGTGAATCCTTGCAGACTGAATTCAACAGAAACAAAGCCTCTGTTGCAGAAGAGCTGCATACGCTGTCCACTGAACAAGCTTCCCAGGCAAGCAAGATTACCGGGTTGCAAACAAGCCTTGGCCAGAAGGCCGATGCCAGTGCGGTACAGACAATTTCCCAGAAGGTCGAAGAGCAGGGCAATACCCTTAAATCACAAGGTGCGGCATTGTCTACGCTGGATAATCGCGTAGGAAGTGTTGAGTCTGGTGTATCTGCGAACAGCAAGGCGATCACCGGTCTGCAGTCGACCGTAACCCAGCAGGATAAAACCCTTAGCAGCCAGAGTGAAAGCATCACCACCCTGAATAACTCGCTGAGCGATATCCAGAGCGATACCGATACTGCCAAAAGCAACCCGAGCAATTTGCTGGTTAACGCCTCCTTTGAGCGTGACCTGGCAGGGTGGTCTGCAGGCAACAGCGTATCCAGTGTTATCAAGGCGAGTGCGCCCCATTCTGGTAGCAAAATTCTTGTTTGCGCCGCCGGCACGGTGCAAATCACGCAATCTGTAAGCGTCGTCGAAGGGCGGACATACAAGCTGTCCTCTTTCGTGCGGTGCACCACTGATGCGGTGATCAGCAGCCCTGGCAACAACAAACTGCGTATTGGCGCGGCCACGTTGCTCAAAGAGATTCCGATCCGTCCGGAGAATCTGCCCAAAGATGAAACATGGAAAGAGGTCTCTGATACCTGGAAGGCGACGCTGACCGGTAAAGTTGACGTATCGATCATGTCTTCTCTCAAAACCGGTTCTCAGTACTTCGATGATATTGATTTTGTTGACGTCACTGATGCTCTGGCGATTGAGGCGAACGCCAGTGCCACCAATGCTTTGACCTCTCGGGTATCGTCTGTTGAGGGCACCATCACAAGTCAGGGGCAACAGATCACTTCGATGCAGAACAGCATCAAGAACAAAGCTGACGCCTCAGCTGTGACTAATCTGACAAACCGCGTAACTGCTGCCGAAAATCAGATCTCCAGCCAGTCCCAGAGCATCACCAGCCTGTCAAACTCGCTGGATAACGCCAATGCTGATGCGGATGCCTCGAAATCGATCATCGGCAACATGCTCAAAAACAACTCTTTTGAGCGTGGTTTCGAAGGTTGGGAGTATGTCGGCTGGACTCTGCTGGAGGCCCAGAACCCCAAATCGGGGAAATACATTATCCAGGCGGGCAAACTGGCCTCTGGCGGTGACTCAGGCTGCAACCAAACGATCGAGCTGCAGGCTGGCAAGACTTATCGTATCGGCGCATGGGTTCGCAAATCCGCTGACTTCGCGATTAATAATGCCGGCAACAACAAAATTAGCCTCCGAAACGCAGATCTGACGCCAATAAAGGATATCCCGATCACCGGCGCCGGGCTGTCGACTAACTGGGCACTTATTAGCGGGGAGTATACGCCAGCCAAAACCGCGAGCGTGGTTGTGTCTCTGCGCGCAAGTGTCGCTTCCGGCTATATGTATCTCGATGACGTCTTCTGCGTTGACGTGAGCAATGAGAAAGCGATTGATGCGACGTCCAATGCGTTATCAACCCTCAACAGCACCGTGACCCAGCAGGGAAAAGACATTACGTCTAACTCCAACAGCATCACTTCGCTGTCAAACCAGATGGTTAACGGCCGCCAGAACATGTGGGTGCGTAGCGTATACAACGTACAACTGGGAAACAGCACTATTGAGCCGACCTTTAGCGATATCAACGGTAAGGCGCCAACCTCGATCGAGGAGGTTCCTGACGCGGCAAAACTGGACTTTGCGAGCGCCGGCAGTTACGTGATCGCGCATTACAAAGCCTTCGTGAAGGTCAATGCTGATACCACCATCACTATGGCTCCAGGTGCTCGTGTTTTTGATGATACGGGCGCTGTATATGTGAACGGTGTTAGGGTTGCCTTTGGCAATGCGAGCTGGAATACGGTTAGCTTTGATCTGAAAGCTGGCTGGAGCACCGTTGAGTTCCTGGTGAACCAATGGACTGGTCAGGCTTACATTAACCTCGGTTTTAAACTGTCCGAGAAAGTAGCCCAGCTGAATTCTGCTCTTGGGATGAACGCGCTTTCGAATGCCATTAGCGCCGTCACCTCAAACGTCAGCACCGTAGGTGATCGCGTCACGAGCACCTCGCAGAGCGTTACTGATCTGCGAAACAGCCTCGAACAGACCAACGCTAATCTGGCGAATAAGGCAGATGCACAGGCGCTGTCTACGCTGCAAAATACGGTCTCCAAGCAGGGGGATACGATTTCCAGCCAGGGTAACAGCATCACGAACCTGAATAACACCCTGACCGCTGCCAGAAACGCCGGTGATAACTTGATCCCGAACTACGATTTCCTGCAGGGTGCAACTGCGTGGGATATCCAGTATCCGTCGGGCGTTACTTTCGGCAACTTCGGTGATGGTAAGGCTGGGGTTAAGCTGAACCGGACGACCACGACCAGCCCAGGCATCTTCTCCAACAACAACAAGCCGCTGCCGCTTAATGGTCAGCGCAAATATCGTGTTGTGGTTAAAGCCAAGGGCGTGTCCGGGGCGATGAACATGTTGATCCGGCGCCAGAATAAAATCGGCCAGACCGACAGCAATTATGAAGATAAAAACGTCACACTAACCAGTGAGTGGCAGACCATTACCTGGGAGACTGGACTTACTGCCTCTAACGCTGATGGTCAGAACTTTAAGCTTTACGCGCACCCGGCTAATGCCGAAATCTGGGTTGATACCTTTAAGGTCTTTGATATCACGGATGAGGTGAAGATCAAGGCTAATAGCGATGCGCTGTCTACGTTGTCGAGCACGGTGACACAGCAGGGTGACAAGATCACCAGCCAGGGCAACAGCATCACTAAGTTGACCAATGACCTCGAGGCCGCTGACGCAAACATCGCGAAAAAGGCCGATCAGTCGGCAGTCACTACGCTGACAGGTCGGGTAGAGAAGACGGAGTCCGGTCTGACGGCGGCGAACAGCAACATTACGTCGCTTAGCAGCTCTCTGAGCCAGCAATCCAAACGCGGCGCTAATCTGCTTCCTGATGGCACTTTTGAAAGCTACGCGGTTGGCCACAATCTATCAAATAATCGCGTTATCGTTACCACTGATGACTCTCACGGTGGAAATAAGTGCATCCGTGTGACGCGTCCGAACGACTACAACGCCAACGCAACAGATAACAGCGATAACCATATTTTTAGCGGGTTCCAGGTTCGCGATAACGCAGTCTTCTATATGGAATGCTGGGTTAAGCGGGATGCCAAGAGTACCGCTATGGCCGAGAATGCACAGATCTCTATCGGTTTGTCGCTCCAGTATCAGGACAACTCCTGGCAGTGGCCGGCAGTTACCAAAGCGGCAAAGGATCTCTCTTCAACTCAATGGACGAAGGTTTCTGGTTACCTGAAATCAACGAAGAGCGGTATTAAGCAGGCAATGGTGAGGATTTCTATTCCTAACGTTAGCAGCGTTAAGGCGGGAAACTCATTCCTCATTGATGACCTGGTCATTACCGAAGTGACTGATGCCTACAATGCGCAAAGTACAGCAGACGCTAATGCCAATGCGATTTCGACACTGGACTCGACCGTCTCCCAACAGGGTGACCAGATCACCAGTCAGGGTAACAGCATCACTAAGTTGACCAATGACCTGGCAACGACCAATAACAACGTCAGTAAAAAAGCGGATCAGAGCGCTTTAAGCGTGTTGTCCGGGCGCGTCGATCAAACAGAATCGGGCTTATCCTCTGCAAATAGCAGTATCACTGCGCTTAATTCATCTGTACGCGCAGGGAATGCGACAAGTGGCGATTTGATTAGCAACCCGACATTTGACCCAGAGTTTAGTCAGATGGGCTTCACTGTGGTTTCCAGCTCGTCTGAGGGCGTGCCAGCCAATTGCCCATACGCTTATGTCGCACGCATTGCGGCTCGCGACCATCACCCAAATTTTGCTGCTATTCCGGCGACATTGGGGGATGTCTATGAAATGTCTGCTCTCGTCGCGTGTGGTACAGGCTCTGCTGATTTCAACCTGTATCTCGGAACCGCAACAAGGCCAAGCGGCAGCGTGGGCGCGCCTCTGTCATCCGGCGGCAACCGCAAGGCGTCGGCCACATGGCAGCGAGTAACCTGGCGATTCAAAATTACTCAGGGGATTGTCGATCGCGGCTTCTTCCGTCCATTCCTGCAAATTAACCAGTCCAGCCCATTCGGCACCGTCTGGTATGTGACTGACTGGCATCTGCGGAACGTAACCGACTCCTCCAAAGTCCAGGATTCCCTCGACGCCACGGCGAAAGCGGTTGATTCGCTGACCTCTACGGTAAATCAGCAGGGGGAGAACATCTCAAGTATTGGTACACGCACTACCAATCTTGAGAACAATTTGAGAACAACAAATGCAAACGTTGCTCAAAAAGCGGACGCCAATGCTCTGACGGCACTGACCAACCGTGTTACCCAGACCGAAAAAGACATTAACTCAACGAGTTCTTCTGTCACGAACCTGAACAACAAGGTTGATGCAATTTCTGTCGGCGGTACAAACCTGATTAAGAACTCTGGAGATATGACCGGCTGGTCGAACGTTACCAGCGACACGTATCGTGGTAACGCGGTAATTGGCGCAACTGTAAAAGCCGGCTCCGGCTACAAGGATCTGCGCGAAATCACGCTTGAGTCGCCGGTCGATGCAGGTGAGTACGTTTACAGCTTCTATGCGAAAGGCGGCGTTGCTGGCCAGACTATGACGGCGTTCTTCTACAATCCGAACACCACAACGTCCATCGAGACCAGCCAGGGTGCGAAAGGTAACAACAGTGATGGTCGTGCGCAGTTCACGCTGACCACTTCATGGGCCCGCTATTGGGTTAAGTGGAAACAGACACCTACCACGGGCACCAAGCGCCTGATTCTGTGCCGTATCGAGAGCAATACCTCCAAAGACCAGACGGTGTACATCAACAGTCCGAAGTTTGAGGTAGGTAACGTTGTTTCCGACTGGAACGAGTCTCCGTCTGATAGCGCCAGTGCGTCGGCTGTGGATTCGCTGACAACGAAAGTGAATCAGCAAGGCACTTCCATTAGCTCTATCGGAAATCGCACCACATCGTTGGAAAACGGGCTATCGACAGCTCAGAACAACATTGCCAAGAAGGCTGATGCTTCTGCATTGCAGGATCTCCGGAACACGGTGACATCTCAGGGGGGCGATTTAACCGCGGCGAACAGTAGCATTACCAGCCTGCAGGCCTCGATGAACCGTCGCACTGTGTTTACTGTCACTGCACGGGGGAATGGCAACAGCGTAACTCCTGGGGTTTTTGATGAAAGCGGCAAGAACCTGTTTACCCCTGGTCGCAGCTGGGCGCTGGTCACTTTTGCAAAACACAGCGACGGATCAACGGTGATTGCGACATCCAAAACATACGATGTTTTTGGCAGCGCGAATAATGGTGCCACGATGTCGGCTGATATCGAGGCGTTGGCCAGTGGCACTTACGTTTGCGTCCTGACATTCGATGAGCCATCTGGCAACCGAGGTAAGATATTGTCTGCTCTGGAATCTCTTGGTGGTACATCCGAAGTCGTCAACTCCTTACCGTATCGTGGTGCCTACATTCTCCTTGGCCGCAAAGGCATGAAGCCTGGCGATGGTCTGGAACTGCGTGCGCCAACCGGTGGCGACGGCACCGCCCACATTTCGACCTCAGTCGAGTTTGTGAACGGGGTAATGATGGGACTGGGCGCCGCCGGCGGTGTGATGATGAAGGCTGATGCGAACGCATCTGCAATTACAACGCTCCAGAACACAGTGAAGACCCAGGGAGATAATATTGACTCCCTGAGCTCCTCGACAACGGCGCTGGAAAACAGCCTTGCGTCCAGTAACGCCAGCGTGGATGCAGCAAGCCAGATCCCCGGGAATCTGATCGTAAACCCGTCTTTTGAACGTGGTACCGAGGGCTACACAGGCTGGAGCGGGATTGCCACGGTGGTAACGCTGCAGGTTCCACATCTTGGCACCAAAGCTGCCAAACTAGCGGCGGGTGGTTCTGCAGGCGTGGGCCAGAAGATCTCCTTCAAAAAGGATCGGTCGTACAAAATTGGTATTTGGGCAAAGCAGGACCCTAATACCACCATTCAGTCGACCGACAACACAAAATTCCGTGTGGCGGACGGTACTGGTCTGATCGCAAGTAAGGCTTATGGCCCGTTCACTTCGAACTGGCAGGAGGTATCCTGGACATGGAAGGCGACAAAGGATGTCCTTGCTGACGTTCAGTTCACTGCTTTCTTGTCCTCAGGCGCGATGTACTTTGATGATTTTTACGTCGTCGATGTGACCGACGCTGTTGAAACTCAGGCGAACTCGAGCGCGATCACTAAGCTCGATAGTCGTGTGACCAAAACAGAGAATGACATCACCAGCCAGGGCAGCCAGGTTACGCAACTTAAGAATGACCTTGCGACCACAAACACAAATGTTTCGAAGAAAGCTGATGCAGCTGCGTTAACGGCATTAACGAACCGCGTCACGCAGAACGAGAAAGAAATTGAAACCCAGAGCAGCCAGACAACTTCGCTCAAAAACTCTTTGAGCACTGTTCAGGCAATGGGTAGTAACCCGTGGTTTGATGGTTCTCTGGAGACGTACTCCGAAAACCAGCAGATCAGCGGCTCGCGTGCGGTCGTCGTCAGCTCTCAGAAACGAAGCGGAACGAAGTCGTTGCGTGTTTCCCGCGGCGCCGGTGAGGGCGGAAACAGCGACAAATCCATTGGTAAGTGGATTGCTCTGCGAGAAAATGCGGTATTCCGCATTGAACTCTGGGCGATGATGCCGGCAGATCAGTCGCCATCATCCGGGTGGTCAACAATCGTTGGTTTGCAGACCCAAAACGCTGCCAACAATAACAACTGGCCGTCGGCGATCACCATCACTGAAGGTTCGTTGGGGGGCAGAGGAACCTGGAAGAAATTCACCGGCACGCTCCGTGTAGCGACTGGCCACACTCGCGGCGTATTCTGGGTGTCTACCCGCGGATCAACTGGCTCCGGTACGCCGGGATATGATCTGTATATCGATGATGTAGTTGTCACCGATATCACGGACGCAAAAGAGGCACAGGATTCGGCTAATGCGAACGCATCCGCGCTCACCAGCCTTACCTCACGTGTTACCAATGTAGAAGGGCAGGTGACATCCCAGGCGTCTCAGCTATCCTCTTTGACGTCCCAGGTGAATGATGCGTCTTCGAAGGTTGATCAGATGGCACAGACCATTACCAACAACGAGAAAACGCAGTCGTCGCTAAATACCAGTTTGCAGTCGCAAATTGACGCGCAGGCATCGGCAAACATCAAGAACCAGACGGAGTTGAATAATGCCTCCACCTCGCTGGCGGCAATTAAGTCAACTCAGCAGACCCAGGCTACAACGATTAGCGCGTTGTCTCAGCAGCAGACGAATTTGACAGCCCAGGTAGGTGATCAGACGGCTGAACTGCAAGAGCTGAAGAAAACGGTGGTCGAAAACGGCAACGTTAACAGCACATGGATGGTCAAAATGGAAACCAACAGCAACGGTAAAAAGTATGCTGCTGGTATCGCTTTAGGTATCGATGGCAAAAATTTGCAGAGCCAGTTTCTGGTTCAGGCCGATCGCTTCGGCTTAATCAATACCTCTAACGGGAACACGACCACACCATTTGTTGTGGAAAATGGCGTTGCCTACATGAATGCCGCTGTCATTAAAGATGGCTCGATCACCAATGCGAAAATTGGAAATGAGATTAGGTCTGACAACTTCGTAGACGGATCTCGGGGCTGGCGTGTTGGTAAAGACGGCAGCTCGCAGTTCCACAATGTGTTCGTGCGAGGTAGGGTTGAGGCCGAGAGCGGTTCGTTCCACGGAACCATTGATGCAACAGATGGTATTTTCCGCGGATCTGTAGAAGCCAATAGTTTCATCGGTGACATCGCCGCCATGAGCACATTCCCTGCCAGAAGCGGGTCAACATGGAAATCTCGTATCATGCATCATGACTCAAGCAACAAGGGGGGTAAGAGCTACGCAATCAATGGTCTTATTCGCTGGGAAGCTGGAAATAAGTCCGGTCATGTAACGGTAGATTGTTACGTAAATGGTCAACGTGTATCTACTGCATCATATAACGGTACTGACTCTGGTGAGTCCGCGCGTATGCGCATCACAGCGTGCGGGGTTGCTACAGGAATATCTACGCAGGCCACCTTGGTTGAGATAGTGGTAAATGGAACAGGCACATGTTATCTCGAAGCCGGATACTGCGTCATGTCGCGTGGGTCTGGCTCATGGGAAGTGATTGCATAATTATGGAGCGGCGCTAATTGGCCGCTCTATTAAAACGTAGTAACTCAAGGAAGAGTAAATTATGGCAATGTATGAAGTCGGCACCATAACGGGTGCAGCAAATCAGGCAAAAGTAACAGGTACTTCTACCAAATGGTCTGAAACTGCTCTTGGTATTCAGGAGGGTTCGATTCTTGTCGTTTATCGCAGTGGGAGCGCAGATCTATATGCAATCAAATCTATCGACAGTGATACACAGCTGACCCTGACGCGAAATATAACGTCCGCTTTCACCGGAGTGAAATATGGCATTATTACATCTGAAACCGCTAGCACATCGTCTTTTGCGAACCAACTAGCCAGTGCATTCACTCTTTGGCGTAATGTTGTCCAGGGATGGTCTACAGCGCTGACTGGAAGTGGCAATGTTACTATGACGGACCCTATCACAGGAGTTTCAGTGACCGTTCCGGCCATTTCAGGAATGGCAAAGCTGTCAGGTGGAAACTCCTTTACTGGTAATCAAACAATATCCAGTGATGACTCGGGATTTATCCTCGGCAGGAATTCCGATATCGGCCTTGTCAAAAAGAACGGTACTTTTGGCAAGTTGATGGTGGGTAAATCTACTCGCTTTTCAGTCGTAAAAAGCGCGGCAGACCGCATTTCAGCTACTGATGCCCAGACTGAAATTTTTGGCGTAGATAGTAGTGGTAATGCAGAAGTGATCAATAACCTTTCGGTTGCCGGGAAGGCCACTGTAAAAGGGGACATTGCGGCAAGCGGAAGTATAAATACAGGGAAAGGCATATCAGCTTCCAGTATTGAATTGTCATTTACCACGCCGTATATCGATTTTCATTTCAACAACAGCACTTCAGATTACACGACCCGACTGATTGAAAATACAGCAGGAGAGTTAACTCTTGAAGGCGCATTCATGTGCAAAAGGCACCTGTACGCTTGGGGCGCAATTATGGCCAGAAATATTGCCCCGGGTGCACCGTCTAACGGTCAGTTGCTCACTGGCGCGCCGCTCCAGTCAATGATACAAGGACGTGGCGCGTATGGTGATGCTCGCGGCGCCGTTGCTAATTACTATATTGAGGAACGGGTAGGAGAAGAGCACAGGGCAGTTGTCTATCTCGATGGTTATGGTCGAACAGATGCATGGCTTTTTAGACCTGGGGGGACGATCACCACCGGCAAAGGCGACGTCATGACTACCGGTTCTGACGTTCGTCTAAAAGACAGATTTACAGAACCCCAGGAAGGGGCATCCAGACGCATTAACGCGCTGGGAGTCTGCGAGTTCAATATGAAGGGCGAAACACGCCGGAGGCGCGGATTTATAGCTCAACAAGCGGAACAGGTTGACTCGCTTTATACCTTTCAAAGTGGCGATGTAGAAATTGATGGTGAGAAGATCAACATCCTAAACGTAGATCAGACAGCAATTGTCGCAGACCTGGTAACTACCGTTCAGGAGCAATACGAATGTATCGAAAAACTAAAAGGTGAGATCCAAAATCTAAAGGTTTTAGTGATGAACACATCAGCAAAGGCGGCTTAAAAGGAATAATTATTGTATGTAAGTACTTACCTACAATTGATCTATAATTTATGATATAAATCTGCCATCCGATTTGACTTATTCATGGAGGAAGACATGTCAAACGAGATGGCAGGCGTGACGCCAGAGCAGGTGGAGCGCATTGCCGCAATTGTTGCGCGAGAAGTCGTAGGAAAATTAAGTAAGGAGCTTCGCGATGATATTGGCCAGGAGGTCAACGATCAGCTGCGAACCTACTTTGGTGATATGACTCCGGCGCAACATAGCATTCAGCATTCCAACCTGGACAAACTTCTTAATCGGCTCGACACGATTTCAAGCGGGTTCTTTGGAGGCATTATTTCCAAGATTACCTCGTTCCTGATCACCGTGCTGCTTTTGGGTTTGGCCGCTTATGGCGTGAAAAATGGACTGCAATAACAGGAGAACAAGGATGAGTACTCCAAGAGGCATTCGTAACAATAACCCTGGTAACCTGGATAAGGGGTCGCCGTGGCAAGGGCTAGTAAACAATCCGGCGGAACCGCGGTTCTGCACTTTTAAAGACCCCGTATGGGGGATTCGAGCACTGACAGTAACGCTCATCACCTACCATGATAAGCGCCGCGCAAAAGACGGTTCCAGCATCGATACGATCCGCGAAGTCATCGAGCGTTGGGCGCCGCCGCATGAAAACAACACGGCCGCCTATATCAATGAGGTCTCTAAAGCCGTAGGCGTGGCACCGGACATGATCATCGATCTGCATGACTACAATACTATGCGGCCGCTGGTGGAGGCGATCATTCGTCATGAGAACGGTCGTGGCCCGTTGAAAACACTCAACAGCTGGTATTCGGCCGAAGTTATTGACGAAGGTATGCGTCGCGCCGGCGTCGTTAAACCGGTAACTGCAGTGAAAGCGGTACCCGTCACGAAAGAAACAGCCGGCGCAACGGTGACTGCAGGTATCGGTATTGCGCAGCTGGCGGACGTAATGCCGCAGATCTCCGTTGCGATGGATAAGGCCCAGGGACATATTACCAGCGGGGATACCGTTCGCATTATCTTCGGTATTGCGACCATTGTTGTCGCCGGCTTTATTGCTTGGTCGCAGATTCGTAAGCATCAGGCAGGAGTGGTGTAACCATGAACGGCAGCCTGCTTTCAAAGGTCAAATCGACCATCATGACTTTGGCTGCCGTCTTCTTTGTGCTCGTTGGGGCGTACACCTGGGGTGGACGCACCGCCCGGCGGGCCATGGAAGAAAAGGCGCAGAGAGAAACCAACAAACGGCTTCAAGGCACAGTGGATGTGAAAAATGAGACGATTAATGAAGTCAGAACTAAGGATGCTTCTGCCGTTCATCGCGAGCTTCGCGATAAGTGGATGCGTGATTAAACCTCAGGCCGTGGGCGTACAATTCTGTGATGGGGCAAACCCTATCTACATCAGCAAGGACGATGCTCTCACAGAAGAAACTGAGAGGGAAATCCTGATCCACAACACACTTGGCGAACGGCTGTGCAGTTGGGGATACGCTAAATAGCATCTACGCCGCGCGGACACATTTAGCGCGGCCTTCCCTAATATTTTTGTACGATTAAACCTCCAAACTACCGCACTGGTCTAAGAAATCTGTGACCGTCGCCAATTACCTTTCATTTCACCTTTACACTGCAGCCGTAGGCATTTAGGCTATATCGCATATAAGAAAACAAGTTGTTTCATACGACGATAAATCACACGTAGGGATATCACGAATGACTCAGATCATTGTGGTGGGCGGCACCAAGGGTGGCCCAGGCAAATCGACTGTTGCTCAGCAAATTGCAGCCTGTCTGAAAATCAAAAAGAAAAAGAAAGTCCAGATCACTGATATCGACATCCAGCGCACCACGACAGGATGGTGTGAAGACCGCCGGCATAATGAAGAGTTGGAGCTGATCCCGTTCGCCTACGTTCAGGATGACATCATCAAGCACATCACTTCGCTTCGTGGCCGTTACGATTACGTCGTAGTCGACGCTGGTGGTTTCGACTCCGAAATTCAGCGCCACGCTATGCTGATGGCCAACGTGATCCTTATCCCGCTTCGCCCGAAACGCCGCGATCTGAAATCCTTACGTGACATCGACCCCATCGTCGACAGCGTTAGCAGCGTGAATGACCAAATCAAAATCCGTGCTGTAATGAACCAGTGCCCGTCTCTGCCTTCCCAGGCTGCGCGCATTATCGCTGCAAAAGAAATTGTCGAAACCTTTGGCATCGAGGCGGTACCGGTGAATCTTTACAACCGCAACGTCTATGACGATGCCGAAGAGGCGGGTCGTTCCATCTTTGAGATGACCGGAGCCGAACGCGACAAAAAGGCTGAGGCCGAGATTGAAGCATTAGTAGAATACGTAATGACCTTGGAGGGTGAATAATGTCCATGAAAATGGGTGATCTGGCAAAACGTCCGGCTGCAGAAGCTGCTGCGCCTAAAAGCAGCACCCCGATGCGCCAGCCTGTCCGTCCACAAGGCCGTCCAACACGTGGCAAAGAGAAAATCAAAAGCCGCACGATGTCGCTTGAAGACGAGTATTTCGAATTACTGGAGATGATGAAGTTCATCCCTCGCTTCGAGAAGTTCACCCGTTCTGATGTGATACGTGCAGCCATTTTCCATCTGGCAGAAAAGTCACCGCAGGAAATTGAGGACATCGTAAAGATGAACGAGGCGATCACCGCTGCTGATGTGACGATGCGTACCGATGAAATCAAACGCGAGTTGATGAAGAAAGGCTAATATCGCTATGAAAAGCGAGCATTGGTAGTTTGTGCTCGCTTAATTTTATACTTCATTTTTTTCAAAAGCAGATATTACTCCCGCAAGGACATTGAACTCAATGTTTGTAATATCCTTCATGTCGTAGTCCATCGAATCCAAGTCCCAGGTTCCTTTTTTAAAATTGCACTTTTGGATTTTTATGTTATTTTTCAATATGGCATTTCTTAAATTTTCATTGTCTGTTACGGTAAATTCATATTCATCATTATTAATGCCTATATAAATCTCTTTAATGCTATTTATCCCTGGCGCTTTGTATAAATAGAACTTGTCTTCTTCATTCTCAATGGGGAGCAGTTTTTCACTTTCGATTACCACTCTAACTTCTTTCTCATATTTCCAATGCAGACTTTTTCGTAATAAAATCTTCTTAATTATGTCTTTGTTTTTAAAATCTTTATCTGAAACAATGATTCTTGTTTTGTCTCTCTCCTCTAGGTAGTCGATATTTCCCTCATTCGCTGTTATTAAACAAAGAGATTCATCGTTAAAACCTGCTAAATCTGTATCGATGCCCACTACGTAACCTCTATGATGTTGTGCGTAGTGAGACCACATTAAGACTTCTAATGGCGATTCGGATAAGCATAGACTGGCAAGTTCAGAGTTTATTTTTGAACGCAAGGTCAAATGCATTAACGAGTCTACGTCCTCTGATGCCAACGATACCCCATATGTTTCGAAAGGATCATTGAAATGACCAACTGGAGTAAATTTAAAGCTGATTGCGTCATGATCAAAAAATAGTTTTAGACTTCCTTCTGGTATGTATTTGTACAATAGCATCATGGCGCCTTATGTTGAGGTTTAGATATAGTTAACACTTTTGCATTATAGCATTTCTTAGAAACTTTTTGGTTATGAATTCATAGCCTGTTTTCGTATATAAAAACTAAGTAACTTATTATATATACGTATGAAGGTATTTTGTTGTCTTCCCAGACACATTCCCTTCTGTTTCTACTTCCAAAAACAGTCTCCAGTCGCTATGATTTGCCAAATGTTAAGTAAGTAGTTACCTATCGGTGAGGGCATGAGCCAGATCTTTTTTGACACCATAAACAACGGCCAGTACGACTTCATGACGGAGTGGGACACGGTCGCCATGGACAAGTGGGTTGCGGAAAACATCGGTCTTTCACGATGCCAGGGGGAGGCTGAGCTCTTTGATACAAAGTGGTTTGACTATCGCGACATGCACCCGCTGATGGCAACCTGCCTGTTCACCGAAGCCTATAAGCGCGCATACTCACAGATCATGCTGTCTCATGGCCGCGAGCATTTCGAGACGGCGCCATTCAGTACTGGTCTGAAACGTCTACCTTACCAAGAGCTTTCGGCGGTGAACAAAACATCTCTCTGGAAAGCTCGCCAGTTTGCAGATAGATATTGCTGCTCTTATGACTATTTTATATCAACCGTTCTCTCTGCAGCTGCGCGCCGGCTCTGGGACAAATTACCTCGCCCTCAGCATCTCTGGCAGCCAGAACTGATTGAGATCTTCGAAAGCAAACTCGCCAATCGTGCGGGAACGCGTCTGGATGACTCTGTAGTGAGTTTTAAGCACTTAGGGGACATGCAGCACGACCCAATTCAGGAACGTTACTTTGAATGGGTTCTGGAGCGTTTGAAGCACATCACCCGTGATAAGCGTATCCGCACCATCTTCTCTGCTGTCTGGTTGATGGAGCTGGTGCCTGAGCGCGTTATCTACGCCCATTACCCGGAAGAACTGGAAGAAGCACGGCGACTGTGTTGATTGCCTGCTCCATATTTTTACGATTAGAAAACAACTTGTTTAAGCACCAAAGGATAACAAACACATGACCGAACTTTGCCACACGGGACGAGGGTTGTCTGAAGAGTTCGACGACGACTTCCAGAATCGTCTGGCGGCGTATTTTTGCCGCGATCATGAGTTTCTGACTCGTGCCGGCGATCTGGTTGCCCCCAACCAATTCTCCAATGCGGCGAACGCCATACTGGTGAACATGGTATCGGGTTATTTCAGAATGTATAAGAGCGCGCCTTCATCGGCGGCCATCCTCGATATGTTGAAGCGTGCTAAACGCGATAAGACGATCAGAGAAGAGATGTTCCCGGACGTCGTGGCGGCGTTTAAGCGGGTGCTCTCGGAAAAACTCTCTGATACGGCTTACATGGTCGACCAGGTCGCGACGTTCGCTAAAAGTGTAGCGTTCGACGATGCGTTGATTAAAGCGGCCGAGATGAAGGAGAAGGGCGACTTCCAGGGAGCGATGGCCATCATGGCCAAAGTGCAGCAGATCGGTTCTAACGAAGCGACGGGCATTTATGACTATTACGCCTCTGCAGCGGAACGTTACAAGGCCCGTGAATATGAAGCCTCTGATGATTACGTACCGAACAGCATCACCACCGGTCTTCCGCTGCTGGATCGCATGCTCTATCAAAAAGGTTGGGCGAAACGTGAGATGGTGCTCTTCATGGGGTTTGCGAAATCAGGTAAATCGACAGCGATGGGGGAGTTCTCCATTAACGCAACGCTGGCCGGCTACAACGTTTTGTATCTTTCTCTCGAAGTGCATACCTCGATTCTCTCCGATCGCTTCGATGCACGGCTGTCTGAAACGGAGATGTCAAAGCTGGTAGAGCAGCGTGACGACGTTCACCGGAAACTCGCGGAGCTTGGCGCGACGAAAGGGGTGGGGAATCTCTGGGTGGTTGAGCGCCCGTCAGGAAGCATGTCGCCTGCAGATTTGGATCGTATGCTCAATAGCATGAAAGCGAATGGCATGATCCCGGATATGGTGGTGGTCGACTATGCGGATTTGATGCGTGCCAGTTACGACCTCCGTGACGACCGGGCGAACATCCGTTCCATCTACACCGATCTGCGTGCTCTCTACGATAAGCACAACGTTGCAGGAATCACGGCATCCCAGACCAACCGTGAAGGTGGTTCATCCGAAGTGGCCACCATGATGCACGCCGCGGACAATATCGAAAAAGTCCGTATCGCCGACTTAGTCATCACTATCAACAAGACTGAGGAGGAAGAAGCCAAAGGCGAAGCACGTCTCTATTTTGCTGGTTCTCGTAACCAGAAGGGCGGGGTGAGTATTCGCGTTAAGCAGAACCTCGAACAGATGCGCTTCATCGAGCGGATCATGGAAGTTCTTTAAAAAATAGGCGTGGGGCAAAGACGGATAACAGCCCCACGCCCTTCCAAATTACCTTTTGTTTAATCACAAAAGGAAAAACACATGAGCCTCTATGGTATTCAAAAAACGAGGCTTATCAAGATATTGCCTTTTAAAAACTGCGGTAAATGACAATGAGTGACCTCAAAGAGTTACTGTCCGAGCTGGATTTCGAACAATGGCTGGATATGGAAGGCATCATCTATCGTCGCGGCGGTGTAAGCGCCCGCGGCCGCGAAGTGAATATCAAAGAATGTCCGGTATGTGGAAGCACAAACTGGAAGGTCTATTTCAACCTGACCAACAACGTCGGGAAATGCTTCGCCGGTGATCACCCAGAAGAAATTCAATTTAACAAGCTGGTTTTCCTCAAACACTACAGCGGTAAGTCTCGTCGTGCCTTCGAGGAATACGTACATAACGCACTCCTGTCTCAAGGTTGGGCGCCAAAAAAAGAAGAGGTTGTGCTGGCCAGTGCTGTGGAACTTGAAGGCCCGGTGGCTTTACCGCGGCATTATGAGCTACCAATTGACGGTCGGCTGCCGGACTATCTTGTTGAGCGGAACATTACCCCGGAACTGGCCAAATACTTTGACCTGCGTTACTGCGTCGAGGGAAAACATGCTTATGTCGACCCATATACCGATCAGGTTAAAGGGCAGGCATTCGATATGCGCATTCTGATACCGATTTACGATCTGAATGGGGTGATGAAGACATTCCAGGGGCGTGACGTCACCGGCGCAGCAGAACGCCGATATCTCTTCCCAATGCAGCTGCCGGCATCCGGGAGGTTTCTCTACAACGGACATAACGCAGTTGGTAAGCAAACCGTCGTCGTCTGTGAGGGAGCTTTTGATGTCATGGGGGTTAAGCGCGCCATATTCGACGAGGAAACACTCCGGGACTACGTAGAGCCCATTGGCACGTTCGGGATGCATCTGTCCGGAAACACGACTGTAGACGCAGAAGACCAGTTGGGCGCGTTTCTGTCGTTAAAGGCTGATGGTCTGCGAAACGTCATCATGATGTGGGATAGCGAGAAGCAAGCGATCCGAAACACAATGGCGGCCGCCAGACGATTAACCAGTATAGGGTTAAATGTGAAAATAGCTTGTCTTGGAGAAGAAGGGCTAGATCCCGGAGAGGCCACCCAGGAACAAATTCTCAAAGCCTACTATCGTGCAAAACCCTACTCTAAGCAGCTGGAGCTGCAGAGCAAGGTTCTCGGTATAAGAGTGTTTAATTCGTGAGGTATATTGTTGGCTGCCAAGGCAGCGAGCAGCCAACAATAGTTATTTTGCTTCTTTAGATAGAATTTTTCCCGCCAACTCTGCAATCGATGACGCACCATCCAGTAAGGACGGTATATTTTCAGAAGAAACCTGTATAGGACTGAAAATTAGCTTTTCAAATAACGACCACGATTCCTTTTCAGAGCCTGATTTATTTTTTGTCTCCACGTAATCATGTATAAACTCACATAGGCTAAGCCTCTGTTCTATCTGTAAGAGTTGAGCTTTAATAGCCTTGCCTTCAATATAATAAAGGCGCATGAAATAAAACATTAATAACTCAAGCGATAGTATTGGCAAGTAATAAGCAAGTGCGCCAAAGTTGAACTCAACTTTATACAGATCCAAAATATGGTTTACTAGAGCCCCCACAGGAATAATAACCAGCAATGCCGAAAAGAAAATGACGCTATGGTGGTTTTTTCGGGACTCTTCTTGTTTTGTTTTTAATAATTTTGAAAAGGCTTTACTCAATAAGACAAAGTTAAACTCGCTTTTATATTCATTAAGTTTATCAACATATGTTTTGATGTCTCTTTGAGAATCTTCAGACTTATCAATTAACTCGTTAAGGTTAACAGATATTTTTTCTATTTCCTCATTTGCTTTCTGCGTTCCTGAGTCTATCTGGTTGGTGAATTTTTCCTCATACCCACTGACATCATTGGCTATTTTTCTTAACGTATCAAATTCATCCGATACTAATATACTCATTGTCAGGGCGGCAGGCATTGAACGCTCTATCCAAATGAATTGTACATTATAATCAGTTGCGGTTGATAGTCGGTCCAATCTTTCAAGGACTCTTGTGTTGACAAATACAGGTCGACTGTCCGATTCCTGAGTCCAAAAGTAATATTCATATACAACTCTTATTAAATTGCTTAAGAAGTAAAATCGATTCGATTTTAGCTCATCTAAACTTGGTATGGCCCTTTCTTGCAAGTGTTTTTGATTAAATTGAGTGTATTTGTTTAGTGATTCCCTTCTATTGTTGAACAGAAAACTAAAATACACCCAAGCATGGACTAAAACAGCATCCGAGAATTGTTCATCATCAAGAGTGTCTAAGTCATTTTGGATGTTTGACCTATTAGTTAAATTGCCATTTATCCAATTGGTTATATTATTTAATTCGCTTTGATAAGAATCGTTCCAAAAAGTCATACCTTCCTCTTCTATGCAAAACGCATTCTAATTTTATGACGTTTGTTATCAATCAGGGTGGTCAATACCCTGACACATTGCTATGCGCTTTAAGATGTTAGCAGAGTACGAACAGCATTAATAAGGTTAACTCTTGATAGATAGCTTCGCTCCGAGCCAAACGCTCTTGGGGCCTATGCATTGCTGTGTTGGTCTGGTGCCAACATGTACCTCTTTGCCGCCTTTAGATAAGTAGATACTTACATATTTTAGTGTAATAATTTACTTTCTGGTTGTGGAGGACATCACATGAAAGAAGATATCGAACAGGCAGTTTTAGAGATGATCAAGAAGTCAGGCGTAGAGCTTGGCGAGGGCGAACTGGAGAGCATCATCGATGCCTCATTCAACACGGCATCAGAGCATATATCGAATGCTCTATCCTGCATTCCTCTCAAAGAAGGGGCGACACATACGTCGGTGTTAGTTTGGTACGCAAAGACGCCTGAAATGCCTGGTACTGTTCAAAAGCGTGTAGCTCTGGTTGCTTTCATCGTCCCGTCGCTTGAGACCGGCATTCGGCACCTTGTGCGCTTTGGCGCCTGGTATGACGACAAAATCATCTTCTCAAACTGCTACCAGATGGAAAGCAGAGAAACGCTTGAGAAGAGCGTGGACGTGACTCTAAGAGCCGTAGAAAGCAAATGCGAGACAGTAGGAGAGGCTTTCGTCAGCGTCATGACCTCTCCCGATGTTGAAAAGCGCCATGTAGATCTGGTGGCACCACCAGGCTTGTTGGAAATGATTGTCTCTGGAGATTACAACAAGGCTATAGCGCGTGTTCGTGAGCTGGACTATGGGCGTATCTGCGACTTGTGTCGTAGTGACCTGGATTTAATCAACGTTATCGTTGAGGCTGGCCGCGTCTGTGATGGTGTGTTGGCGCAATACGCAAGTAAGATCAGTCGGTTGGCCAATGAAATGCCTATGCTGATTCAGGAAGCCAAATCCCACGCCGTTCATGCTGCAAACGACCTGCTAACCCCTTATCGATACGAAGCCGCAAGTGACAAGATGACCGGCTGGGCCACCTGGTAAGCCGTAACTATGTACTGTGTCCCCGTATAGAGTTATTTAAACTTAGTAATAAGTAAGTACAATATTATCATTTAGAGAAATGGCTACCAAAACTGACTTATCAAAAATCCCTTCGATCTCTGGACTCAACGGCTACTCGCTGCGTTGCCCGGAAGTGAAGCTTAACGGACATGCCTCGTTCTGCAGCTACACCGTCTGTCAGCACACGATCCTTGCCTTCAAAGAGAAGCGACTGCCGGCGTCATCGTTCACCTCCTGTGCGACCGCTATTTCGGCCGGAAAATGCCAGGCGCTGAAAATGATGGTGGAGGAAATCCGGCAAGGTGAGTCGCTGTATTTCGTCGATATGCCAGCGCTCATTGAAGAGGTGGAGGAAAGAAACCGAACAGCAAGAACTCTGCAGCCGAAGAGAGGCAGTGCATCTATCTACAGTGGAATTAAGGGGAAGCGCCAATCTTCGACCGTTGCTGAAACTGGCAGACTGCCCGATGCCAGCGAGATTTATTCAGAACTTATCAAAGAAACCTTAAAGGAGAAGACCGACTAATGGAGAAGCTGATCGCGCTTAAACATAAGCTGGACGCCATTAAAACAATGGGAACGAACGCCAAGAAAGAGGCGCTGGCCAGTATGGATGACTTCGAACAAAGAATGGTGTCACTCATGCTGAACCCGTTTGTTCGTTTCGGGGTGAAGAAATACAACGTGGCCGCGTATACCGCATCATCGACATTACTAACACGCTAAAGGAGACTGGCGATGATCGTCCTGAGTAAGCGAGAGAAGGATACCCTGCGTGAAATAAGCCAATGGTCATGTTTCTACGCTAACTGGAAACCCAAGACACGAGCCAAACTCGAACAGATGAACCTGGTGGCCAATGTCGAACCGGAAGGAAAGGAGGAGAACTACCAGCTGACGAATAAGGGGCGAGAGCTGCTGGAGCAACTGATTGAAGCAGGAGAATACGCATGATTCCATACATCGTATTGTCTTTTTCTGGAGGCGTCGCCCTTGGCTTCATCATCTGTCATGACTTGATTAAGAAGTTTGCCCGTAACTTACATTTCTGTAGCTCCACGGGGCGACTCCTACAGAGCATATCTGAAGATGGTATAATTAATGTCATCAACCAAAAGAGTGCTTCATATGACACTAGCTCAACTGAAAGATATTTATGCTCGTAATGATCTGACCGCAGATGAACTTCGTGTTGTTGTTGATCGGCTTAACCAACAACGTACTAAATTTGATACTGAACTGCCTGAAATTAAGCCACCAGTTACTGGTGGTTGGTTGTCTAGGAGCCGGTCGTTGCAGCAAGCACAAATAGATAAAAATCTTTGTAATCATTATAAAGAGCAAATTCAGCACTGGATTACTCTGATTGAGTATTACGAGGGATCACTTAGTAAATATGAAAAGGTGAAAAGATTTGTGGGAAAGCATAAATGGTTCTTTGTAATAGCGACAACTGTTATCGCGAAAAGCTATGTGGCCTATGATGTTATCGAAGGATGGATAAGTAAAATTGTGTGAATCACTTATACGTTTATAGACGACAAAATGTATTAACAACGTAGAACAGGTGACTGCTACAGATCTAAGAAAGTGCGATTGATCTGAGTCAAATGTTTCACGGCCACAATCCAACGGACGCAGGATGAGAAGCCAGTTCTGATCAAAAAAGGAACAAACGAACGCATGGGATAATAGGTAATTATTTACTTATTTCATTGATACAACTATGCTTGGCTTGTTTTCGTTGAGACGCGACTGTTTGAACGTTTAAAGATAACTGCAAACGACAATCAGTACCTGGCAGTAGCCTAAAAAGCTAAACACCAGCGAGGTCAGTTTCCAGCCTCGTCACCGAAATGGGACACACTAAGCGAGTGTGATTGCAAAACGCAGGTAGGGCATCTGGTTGATCAGTGCCCTTACCGATGAGGTAACAGAATGGGCGGTTGGGTATTATGTCCAACACATCCCGGCTCCCAAAGACCCGACCGTCTATCCTGTTACGTCATTTCTGTTACTTATGTCGTTTAGTTTTGGGTTAAAAATGGCGACGTAACCCGGCTGGTTAGGTGAGCCAGCACGCAACGTTGAGACCACTGGTTTTTGCATCACAGAGGCAGAGCCGGCAGACATGTAGGGCCAAGTACATTAATCCGTCCCAGTGGTCTCAACGTTGTGGCCACGGATTCATTATCCTTCTGGTTATAGCCATTGTTGTCACTGCCCCGTGGCCACAACGATTAAATGATTCCATACATCTAATTAGATCTAAATGAAAACTCTCCTCAACCCTCGGAGAGTATTTGAAGATCTTGGCTTGTAAGCGTTTGGTGAACACGTAAAGCACAAGTGGCAGAAAACGGTAGGACTGCTGCGAACGACACCGGTGAATCGGCGATACAGCCCCACAAGTCCGTGAATCGACAGAGGCTGACGGTGTCAACCTTAGATGGTGTAGCTCAGTGGCAGAGCGGTTGACTGTTAATCAACTGGTCGGTGGTTCGAATCCACCCACCATCGCCACAACGGTAAGGGTATTTGGACGACAGCAAGGAAGGCGCGCTCTTTGGCTGTTCGCGACGGATCTGATTCCCTGAATGCCCTTACCGTTGTGATGAATTGCAGCTCGTTGAAGCAACCAGAAGATAAGCATCTGGCGTCACAACGAACGGAGGATAGAGGGCATGGCGCCCAAGCGGTCTTGAAAACCGTCCCATTGCGAAAGCGATGATGGTTCGATTCCATTATCCTCCGCCAACACAGCGTTGAGCGGTTTGGTTCTGATTTCTTATCGAAAAGACTCCGCCTGTCACCATGGCCAGACCGCTCAACGCTGTGATAGACATTACGGCAGACGTTCTTCAACCATAGCTTCTAGCATCTTAGCAACACTTTTTCAGCGCAAAATCCAAAGGGGCTTAGGCCCCTTTTTAACATTACAATCTGAAAATTAGTTTTTATTAAAGGTACAAGCATCTAACTGCTCTTTATAAAAGGCTATGTTTTCATTTACCACTTCTAGAATCTTTCTAATAATGGCTTTTTTTTCATGATTTTTTTCTAATTTTAATAGCGCATTATTGAATTCGTATTCTTCTATTTTTGGGATGAAGTTTACAAAATGAACCTTTTCGGTTCCTTTGGTAAGGGTGATAGAGTGAGGATCAACCCTTCCTCTTTCTTTAAGATAAACGTCTATCAAAAATTTCAATTGACGTATTGCCTTGATTTTTATTGTATCGTGACCTTGTATGTTTAGATCGAAGCCGACATAGTTGCGAAAAATGTCATTATGCTCGTCTTTTATTGTAAGTGAATTCTCAAGCCAAATGTCGATAGTGGCTTTCATAAACCCAGGCAACTCATCAAAGGATTTTTTTAAATAAGCATGACATAGATTGTTGTATGCCCAAATCACCGCAATGCTAGTTTTAACTTTAGGTTTGAAATTTGAGTTAGCGATTGGATTTATGATTTCAACCTGATGAGTTAAGACATTTTTTCTCAAGTAAATTTCAATGTAATTTCTATAGTTTTTATAAAACAGTTCGTTGACATAATCATCTAAAGTGTTTATTTTTTCAATGGCCTCTTTAAAAAAACATTCTCTGTTAAAAAAATCATATTTATTCAGTAACTCATTTAATCTTCTTGGGGTGTATGTTCCATTATCAAAAACATTTAATCCTAAAATTGCAATTACCAATTTAACATCTGAGTTGATTCTGTTTGTTAACTGTTCTACATATTGTTTCTTTTCATTAAAGCTTGCATTTGTAGTATAAAAATCATTATCAACGAATTCCAGTATACTTACTATATGATTAATATACCTAATTACTTCAGTCTTCTTGGATAATGTTGGGAAGGAGGATTGCAAAAAATTAATATTAAACTTGATAGATATATCTTGATCGGTAGATATTAAGTTTTGAACTTCATCGTGCATTGGCGCATGCTGTTCGAGTAATAGTTGAAACCATTGCTTAAAAGAAGCCTTACGCATTTCATACAAAGAATCAGAGGTTAGTTTTACAGCCTTCATTGCTGCTTTCGCACTGTACCTAGCTTCGAAAGCCGCCCACGCCGTAGCTAAAAAAGCGAAAGCTGTAGCCACTGTACCGATCGCAACATAGTTTTCAACGATGAAATTCCAAAAAATAGGAACCAATGCAAACAATATGGCAAATATGAATAGAAATGGCATATGACTCCCCAGAAGCATTTAATTATTCGAATATCTTCCAATATGATATCTAAGTGTTTCATCCCTTTCATCCATTAAGATAGCCCTCTCAGAATTTGTATCATTAAAATAGGTAATGACTAACCTATTTTTTGTGGTTATAGTACTTACGGTTACTCACTTGAAAGGACTCAATATGGGAAACAAACGTAAACAGGCGCGACGTGCAGCTCGCCAGGCGCTTAAGTCAAAATCGCGTATTCTAGGATATGAGATCGACACTATTATCGTAGACGAGCTGGCCTCCGCCGTCCCTGCTCTGCCCCCAAAACCGAAGCATGACACTTCCCCCATAGAGGCACGTAATGAGGCCCAGGCCCACTATCTTATCTCTCTTGATAGCAAAGCACTGACGTTCGCCACTGGCGAAGCCGGCTGCGGTAAAACCTTCCTGGCGACGGCCGTCGCGGCGCAGCGATTACTCGATAAGGAAGTAGACCGAATTATCGTTACGCGCCCTGTACTGCAGGCAGAGGAGGATTTGGGCTTCCTGCCTGGCGATATGGCTGAGAAGTTCGCTCCGTTCTTTCGTCCCGTCTACGATGTGCTGCAGAAGCGCCTGGGCGCTTCATTTCTCGAATACTGCCTAAAGCCAGAGGTGGCTAAAGTCGAGATCGCCCCCTTCGCATACATGCGCGGCCGCACCTTCGAAAACGCTGTGGTCATCCTCGATGAGGCCCAAAACGTGACAGCGTCACAAATGAAAATGTTCCTGACCCGTATGGGTGAGAACGTAACGGTCATCGTGAATGGTGATATAACCCAATGCGACCTGCCGGGTCATGTTAAATCTGGTCTTGAGGACGCACTGCAGCGGTTCCAACCGTCTCGCCAGGTAGGGCTCATTAAGTTCACGGCCGAAGATTGCGTGCGCTCTGAGCTGTGCAAAGTGGCGCTTCAAGCCTATCTGTAAGGAAAAAATGATTGTTATGGCGATCTCGAAAGAACTCTTACCTTTACCGTTCGGTGTGGCCGGCTACTATCCACCTGGTTCAGAGATCGGCTGCAATCCCCAGTTCTGCGAGGATAAACGAGAGAAAACAATGAAGTTTGTGATTTATGGACGAGAAAATTGCTCCTTCTGCAAGCGAGCCGTTGAGCTGGCGAAGCAGCTGCAGGGCCATGGATATGGCGAATATCAGTACATCGATATTGTCGCTGCCGGGATCGATAAACAAAAGCTGAGTGACATGGTTGGGAAGCCGGTAGAAACCATCCCCCAGGTCTTTTTGGACGATGTTCCAATCGGCGGTTACACAGAATTTGCTGCTTTCGCAAGCACTCTGTAATACAATACGGCTCCGTTTGGGGCCGTTTTGATTTGTCGCTTTTGATAACAGAGCGTACACTTAGGTACGAGCCATTTAGCTGTAAGGAGGTTTTATGCATTTAGAAAATTGCTTGGAAGATTTGAGCGTCGTTAGCAACACCCTTGCTACTGTGACCTCTAGTGCTTCACGCTTTTTAAATGATAAGCCTAAGTCTAAAGCCAAAGCTTCTGGGCGAATCGTTTTAGAGGTGCGTGCGTACAAACGGTTTAGAGGTACGCTTACTCCTACAGCAAAGTATACGGGCTTTACTGAACGGGATTATGTTAAGACCGAAGGCATACCCGTACAAGAGCATGACGTGGCATCAGAGCTGGTTGATTTTGAAGAAAAATTGACTTTGCTTACGGCTAAACATGTTCAAATTGCTCGAATTCTCTGTGGGTTAACCGCTGAACAAATCCTAGAACACTACAGTGACAGCGATTACGAGGGCTTGCAGAATGTCGTCGGTGTTATCCGTAGCTTGGAGTTTGTTGTTAACAAATTCACCAATGAAACGGCTCAGCCTCATCCTTATCTGAAAAAACTCAGCCATGTAATTACCGAGTATCGACTTGCCGTGTCTGACGTACTGATGATTCTTGATCAGTGTTTTAAAGAGGTTAATGTTATCGAATCTCAGACAGGCCTCATTGATGAGGATGTCTTTGCCAACTTCTCTCTTCATTAAGGCCCTTAGATGAAGGTAGAATGGAATCGTGAAAGTTACACTAAATTTTTAGAGCCGACCTTCAGAATTAAACCAGACCTGAAGGTTAGTTTGCTTGAGGATTTTAAGACCTTAAAACGAGGCTTCTTCCCAGACATGTTTGGCAAGAACGAACCTTACACTGCTCCAAATGCTATTGTCACATCGCGTGTATACCACCTCCATCTCCTGTTCACTAAGCAAGAGCGAAATAGCCACCGAAAAAGGTTCAGTTGCACGAGCAATCGGGCTCTCGTTTACACGCAACACGCCAAATACCCGGACGTATATAGCTTGCTGGCCATATTCCCCGACAATGCCCATAAATTAGCTAATGACAACGACATAATGAACGAGATAGCCAAATACGCGGCAGCCTTCCAGAAATTAACAAACCCGTAGTTACCTGCAGCTCCATGCCTTTATCTTTCGTAGCGTGGTTCCATTGCGATAATTTTCATATTTTTTAGGCACTTAACCTAGTCTTTGCGCGTATGCATAAATATACGAGAAATAACGGTACAGAAAGCGGCAGGCAAAATAACCACAAAATAATGAACATGCCATACACACCGCTATTCACGCCAATGTGACGATCCCAAAAGGGTTTGGTCATTATCTTAAGGGCTAGTTTCTCCGAAGTATAATATGAGAATGGGTACAGAATAGCGCTTAAAACAAGATATATAACCACAAATGGCATATAAGGAGCATAGGCAGGAAAAATGAGTCCGTCATTCATATCGCGTACTATAAAATAGATCAGATAGCCATAACCACACCATCCCCATAAGCAGTGCCGTAAATAATATTTTAAGGTCATCTTCTATGATCCCTTCATACCTATACCATAGAAGCTATCATATCACGACTGATAGAAACCCGGACCTACTGAAAAGCGCGGAGACTTCACGCTTACTTCACATAAGAGTTCTATGTGATCTTTTATAAAAACACTCACTGATAGATATAAAAAGGCGCTAATGGTAAACGGCTCCTCAAATCTCCGTTGAAGGTGAGTTTATTGGCGGATACACTGATATTGCTACATTAATAACTTACCTATAACGCGAAGCTCCTGAGAGCTCCTCTTTGCAAATTTTTCTTAAAATTTCTTCAACTATCAATAATCATAGTTGACACGAAAAATAAATAAAAAACAACGAATTATCCATCATAACCAAGTTAAAAAAAACTAGAAAAGAAATACCAAAATGCATTATTGTATCTATGCGTAATTTAATAATTTCAGATATAAGCGCTTGTTATTATAGAATCACTCAAGGAGAGGCGAGGAAATGCATACGCACAGCAAACAATCTAAACATTGCGGCTTAAAGTTAGTTAGTCAAAGTGCCCTACTTTCTTTATTAATTCTATCAACTCAAACATTTGCAGCTGGCACAGCTGATCCCGTAACAATGGCGAACAAAGCTGGCTTTACCAACTGTAATTCTCTAATTAGAGATGTTTTTAGATTTTCCAAAAATGCACAGGAAATGAGAACAAATACCAGATATAATAGCGAAACAGTAAAGGAAACCATTGATATAGATATGGCCTTTGGAAAAACTGGAGACACCATTGTTCAATCGACTCATTTTGAACGGAGAGGTGGGACGTGTTATGCATATTCTTCCATATCGTTCAATCAGCAAGGTAGTTGCGTCGGTATCATGAGTAAAGATGGAAACGAGTATGTTGATGAGAGCGCTGGAACTATTTGGGCCAAGAACAAGCTAGGCGCAATGAGGATTATGACGCAAACAGGAAACGTCTGTAGTTCTAACTTTTTTGCCGCTAATCAGATGAAACAGGATCGTTATTAAATGCCAGTTCTTATTTAGCAGCTAATATTACATCAAACTATTAAATAAAATGGGGCGTAAGCCCCTTTTTTATTATATGGCCTTTATCAACCCCAAACTATATCATCTATGATTATCACACATAGAAAAGATGGGATTTAAATATGGATACAAAAGAAATGCGCAATTTCCTTCTACAATATGTTTTTTTGCGAGTTCGGCAGTTGGATAAGCGTGCTGAAACTTACATTCACGACGTCAGTCTGTATGTATATTGATGAAATTACCCCGTTCCGCTATGGTGTTTCGCTAGTCCGAGTAGGGTACATCATTTTTTCGTGACGGCTGTGGGCTACGATGAAGTGCCAGCGAAGCGACATCGGTATCGAGGTGAACCGCTGCTACGCGAAAAGGACAAGTTTGGGTATGATAGATGGTGAGTAGTAAATTGTACTTATCATGCACTACAGTATAGAATAACAATTGTTATTTTTAGCCAGCACAATGCAGGCGAGAGCATTATGAAAGAATCTATCACAAAAGTTGCAATGGTTTTGGCACTCGCGTTATCAGGAATAACGCATGAATCGTGCGCTAAAGAAGCCGTAAGCACTCATCATATCGTAGCTTCTGGCGTCGGCGCACTGTCCAGCGAAGAAGTTATGTCAAGCATCAGACAGATCCAGGATGTCACTGCAGAAGGTCGTAAGCTTTACGCGAGCCTTGATGCACTTGCCGATATTGACTTCGAAGCAGCAAAAGCTGCTGCGGAAGTAATACGAGCAGACATCATAGGAGCCTTAGCTATTGCTGAGTTCCTGTTCCAGGCGCTGCCAGACGTTTCAGTCATCCGCACATTTCCCAAGGATTCGTTGCGGTACAAACTTTGCAGAGCTGTAGCAGAGGCCCGACACAACGCAAAAAACCTGGACGACCTCTTAAAGCAGATACTTTCCGTCAGCCCTATACGCGAATCGCATGTTAACCCGGATGCACTGGTGCATCTTGCGAAACTAGGTACAGAGGCTGCTGCTAAATGGCATTGATTGTCGAATTCAACCCGGATACCAGAGCCGAGTTTCTGGAACCAACTTTTAAGCAACACCCTGATTTTGAAGAACAACTTAAAGCCGAATTTATTTATTGTAAGACGAACAAAGTCACAACGGATATTTTCGGCAATGATGCCATCTTCACCTTTCCCCAGTATGCAGTAGAAGCGCAACTGGCTCGCATTCACATCAAATTACCGAGCGAGGCGCCATGGACTCATGGTTTACCTGATCGTCAAAAGAAGAGTAACACGTATCTTGTCTACGTTCAGCATATGTGGGACCCTTCGCGTTTTTCTATTCTTGCTCTCGTGACACCAGCTCATGACTTAATCAGCGCCGAAAATACTCAGCTAATCTCTCGTTTTTCTCAGTACGCAGAAGACTTCCACTCTCGTTAACTCTTGACCTCGAAAATCGCTAGATTTGTTTAAAACGCCCTTTTATGATTCCATACTTGGTAGGTATGGAATCATTAGACAAAAGAGGGTATTTTAGGTTGATCTCAATAAAAACAATGCCTAATATACTGTATATAAACACAGTATAAAAAGCGTCATACAGTGGCCGGACTATGAAAAACACGTTTGACAGAGCACGCGCAGCGGAAAACACGTCACAGGAAGCGATTACCTATCTGGATCGGGCATCGCAGATGGATGCCAGGTCGGTCTCGATGCAGGGTGCCGATCTGACTTTCGCCGACGCATTTATGTTATTCACTCGCTTATCATTATTGATAACTCGCCGCCGGCCAGAGATAGCTGTCCATTGTGTTTTGATACATGTACTCCCGCACATCGCTCAGGAAAAAGTAAGTAAGCTTAATAGAATGATGGTGAATCAGCTGGTGAACCCGCTTATCCTTGAAGGGAAGATCGTGATGGGTCGCCGTGTTTTTTCCATCATGAAGCAATTCCTGGGCTGGTGTGCCTTCCAGGGGATTATCGAAACGTCGCCCCTGAATGATATTTCGCTGAACAAAGTTGCCGGCGGCGCGAAGACGACTCCGCGGGAGCGATGCCTGACGGATGCTGAGGTTTGGGTATTCTGGAATGTCTGGGACTATTTCGACGTATGCCCGGGCACGAAATGGGCAGCAAGGCTTTGCCTCGTTGCTGCCAGACGTCCCGATGAAGTGCTGCGGGCCAGAGTAAGCGAGTTCGACCTTAAACTTAATGTATGGAATCAAGGGTCTCGCAACAAATCGGCCCGGCCGCACACTCTTCCGATGAGCTCACTGATGCGGAAATGCGTGGAAGAATTGATCGATTATGGCGCCGACAGCCAGTGGCTCGTCCCGTCGAACAAAAAGAAAGTTGATGCACCTATGTCAAAGGTGGCTATAGCCCAGGCGTTGAGACGGATTCTGGAGCGGCCGGAGCTGGTGGAAGTTGAGTCGTTTACCCCACGTGATCTGCGTAGAACGGCGCGCAGCTACTTCCCGGCCCTTAAAATTTCGCAGGAAGTATCACGTAAGATCATGAATCATAGTCTGGAAGGTATCGACCGCGTTTACGACCGATATGACTACATGGATCAGATGCGAGAAGCCCTTGAGAGCTTCTCATCGTACATCTCGTCGATTGTTGAGCAACCGGATTTAGAAGAAATTGACCACAAAATGAAGGGAGATCGCCTATCCACCGAGCTGATCAGAGTAAACTTCTCATAGCTTTTTAATTGCTTCGACAACCTGCTCTACACCATCTGTCTGGCTTGGAAAGCGGTTTCTAAAAGCCTCGAGAACCTGACGTTCTTCGGGGGTTAGTGGCGCAATGCCTTCATCTCGTAAAAATTCTGCGAGTTCTGGCTGGCGAGCTTCAAGCACCATCATCATGAGCCGCACTGGATCTGCATTAAGCGCCTCAGCCAGTGGACGAACTTTATCGACCGGCAGCGGGATTTTTCCCGATTTAATCAGGGATAAGTTGTTCGGATTCTTGTAACCCATCTCACGGGAGATCGCCGACTGACTTTTTGGCGAGACAGTGATTAAAGAATCGATGTAGGCGACGTAACGAGCGGTCTTCTCATCGGCCATTGTCATTGTAGTTACTATCCTCGTGTGATCTTATTGTATGGTAAGTACTTACCGATATTACAGCAACGGCCAATATTGTAAAGTCTTACCGGCGGCTATTTGCAGGCACTTATTGTCCATAAATCACACAAAACAAGGCATAAACGAATATAACCCGGTACTTCTGTTGATTTTTTTGATTATTTTTGTTTAAGACATTACGATACATTTTTATTAACTTTTATATCAATAGGTAGTACCATCTCCTCCAAATGAAACCTGTTGATTAGGATGCTATTAATGGAAAAATTGTCATCTAATTTACTTGCTCTGAATGTAGGCAATGTTTTCGCGCTGACACACCTGGAGGCTGCTGAAGTACTATCTGAGTTACCCAATCGCCAGGTAAATGTCAGAGCGCGTGATGCGACGGTTTTCCGGTTCTCTCTGGAAAATGGCTCTTACACGCTGATCAATACTGGCGACCTCTCTTTCGCGGTTCGAATCAACTAAAATATATAACCCGCCTATAACTCATTGATCCCCTGCGCGAATTGCTACATTCCCTGTTCGCGCAGTGATATTTTCTTATATCAGAAAACAACTTGTTTACTCGATAAGGAAAGCGCATGGCAACCAAACCCAGCAAAACTGTACTCAAAGAGGTACAGGACTTCCGCGATTCCGTAAAACGCGTCGTTGGTCTTCTTTCGGGAAAGAACATACCTGTAGCTGAATGCGGAGATACAGCATACGTTCGCTACAATAAAAAAGGTGAGCCAGTCATGGTTAACATCCCATCCATACCAGATGATGCCAACCCTGCGCTTATGAATGCGATACGTGGATTCCTTGATCACGAAGTTGGCCATCTCCTTTTCACAGACGAAAAAGTCGTCAAAAAAATGCGCAACACTAAGGCATTTGGTCTCTGGAACGCTCTGGAAGACGTCTACATCGAGCGTCGCATGAGTGAAGTGTTCGCCGGCAGCCGGCGGAACCTTCTGTCCACACGTAATCTCATGATTGACAAATATTTTAATCCCCATATTAAAAAGGCAGTTGAGATGTGCCGCGGGGATCAGCGAGAGCTGTTCCTAAAGTTCTTCCTTTGTCCTGTTCTCCGGGCATGGGATGGCCAACCAACCTTTGTAGATTTCATGGAGGAGCACTGGCGCCTCATCGATAAGCCTATTGCCGTTCTGAAAGAGTTCGGCGTCGATGAAGCTGTCCGTCGTATGGATAGCACTGAGGATTGCGTCAAGGTTGCTGCAGCCATGGCTAAGATCCTGCGAGAAATGACGGAGAACCCAGAAGGCCCGTTGCCTGAGCGCGAGTCCTCTGCAACTAAAAAGAGCAAACGCGAGAAAAAGACCAAACCAGAGGAAGACTGTTCAGACGAGCCAGCTGCTGGACACGATACTGAGGCTCATGACGAAGAGGAGCCCGACAGGACACCAGACGACTTTAGCGCTGACGATGATGGTGATAAAAATCCAGACAAATCGATAGGTAAGCACATACCTAATGATGATGAAGATATAAATGATACAGAAAGTGATACTGGAGATAGAGATTCCGGCTGTGAAAAAGTTGATGACTTGCCTGACGGCGGAGAAACGGCAGTAGATGAGCCTGCTACAACTCTGGGCTCGGATGCAGGGGAAGAAGTGGATGATGAAGGTGATTACAACGCATCCACGGATGATAGCGCTAAGGACAGGCCCGGCAGCTCCTCTGATGATAGCGAAGCTGTCGAGGACGGTGAAGGTGAAGGCAAGGCAGACAAAGACGGTGGCAAGGAGAAGGATGAAGGGGATCGAGACACCTCTGATGAATGCGATGCCGGCTTTGCCCCACACGCTGACGATATGTCTCTTGATGATGCTCTCAAGGCATTAGAAAACGTCGATGAAGAGATAGGTTCTTCCACCGAAGATGCGCTGGCGTCGGCAATCAAGTCGGAGCTGGCCAGCGCATCATTATCTGATTACCGGCCATACAATCGCTCCTACGACTTCCTGGGGCCAATTGACGAGGCGGAAGGGCATATTATGCGCGCCAGAAAAGCTTTCGGCGCAATCCCTATGTATTCGCCTGTAGATCGCTACCGCATTGTTCCAGAGGGTAGAAAACTGTTTGAGATGAAGGTGGAGAAGCATCTGTCTTCCTCGGTGTCATCTACCTTGGCCAAAGACCTGGAGCGCGCGATCGCCAGTCGCAACCGTGTTCAGTTCATCCCTGGCCAGCGTCGTGGAAGCGTACATGGGGCGAGTCTTTACCGACTGTCGATGAATGACGATCGGGTATTCCGGAGAAAAGAAGACCACAAGGCCGTGAACGCGTGCGTTCAACAGGTCATCGATTTGTCAGGTTCAATGGGCGGCCGCAAAATCGAGCTCGCGCTGGCATCCGCATACACACTGGCTGACGCCCTAGATCGTATCCACGTGCCGAACGTCATAACCGGCTTCACTACGTATGGCAATCCGGATTTAGCAACTATGTCGAAACGTGGGTTTAGCCGCTTTGAAGCGCTTATGCTGCCGATTATTAAAAACTGGCATGAAAAAGCGAACTCCCCAGAGATACGTGCTCGTATGGGATGTGTGGCGGAGACTTTCCCCCTGCTAAACAACGTGGATGGCGAGAGCATCGCACAGCTGGCTTCTCTGTTTGCAGGGCGTATGGAAGACAAGAAGATCATGATTGTGCAGAGCGACGGCGCCCCATGCGCTGCGGGAGATGGCTTTAGTAACCATCTGCGCTCTGTAACGAATGACATCGAAAGCACAAGTGACATAAATCTGTTGGCCATTGGCATTCTAACGGACGCGCCGCGCCGGTATTACAAAAACTATGCGCTAGTGAATAAGGTCGAAGAGTTGGGTACGTCAGTTGTCAGCGAGTTATCTCGTATCATTTTAGAGTAAATCTTGCGCCCTATAAAATAAGTAACTAGTTACTATAAAGCCTGATACATTTATATAGAATAGAGCCCAGAAACGACAACAAGTAAGGAAAAACACATGACCGCGACTGCGCTACCACAAGACGCCCACTCTGATGCCGTCACCTGCAAATGGTGCGGAAAATCCTTCCATCACCTCAAATCCCACATTTCGATGGGACGTTGTGAAGGCATTCCGGAAGAAGCCAAAGGGCTTGGTGTGGATGACGTAGTGAAAATGTACACCACAGCATTCCCCGGGGAACCAACGCTGTCTCCAAAGGCCATTGAAGCGTTAAAGACGAAACGCTCCGAGAAGGTTAGTGCAGACGGCAAAATCGCGGATATCAGCGCCCACCCTGGCTATGCAGGGACAGTCGAATACAAAACTGAGCTTGTCGCCGCGCACGAGCTGCTTGGCCTGACTATTAAGGAGCTTGGCACGCCCCGAGGGAAACCACTTCAGGTGACGGTCAATATCAACACGCCATATCCGGAGTTCGTGCCAGAAGTGAAAGCCGGCTATGTATACGGCGACTTCGATCTGATTAAAGACATCTTCATGATGCTGGAGATCGGAATTCCAGGTTATCTATGGGGTCATGCTGGTACGGGGAAAACCTCTCTGCCGACCCAGCTTTGCGCGCTCCTGAACCGCCCGGTTATCCGCTCACAGCATACGGCATCAACTGAGGAAGCCCATATTACGGGCCAGATTCTGGCGCGAGAAGGCACAACCTACTTTGAACCTGGGCTTCTGTCGCTGGCGATGAAGAACGGTTGGGTCTATCTGGCAGACGAATACGATTTTGCATTCCCGCAGATTCTGGGGATCTACCAGCCAGTTCTGGAAGGCGAACCACTCGTAATCAAAGAAGCGACACCAGACTGGCGTCGCGTGGCGCCGCATAAGCGCTTCGCCTTCATCGGTACAGGCAACACTAATGGTTCAGGGGATGAAACGGGGCTTTATCAAGGAACGAACATCCAGAACGCTGCTAACTTCTCTCGCTTTGGCATCGTATCTCACGTCAAGTACATGAAGCCTGGTGCTGAGGTGAACATGCTGGTCGAAGCGGGAATCATCCGTGAATACGCCGAAAAAATGGTTAAGTTCGCCAATCTGGTACGAGACGGGTATGAGCAACACCTGATCAGCCAACCAATCGGCCCGCGTGAGCTGCTTCTGTCCGCAAAAATCGGAATGATGCGAGGTGATTTCGCAGCCGGCATCGAGAAGTCATTCATCAATAAACTCCCCTCCACCTCTGCGCAAGCGGCGCGTGAAGTGGTTCAGAAAATCTTCGGTTAATCGTGCGTAAAGGTTGTTTTGGATCTCTTATCGCAGCTTCTGAAACTGGCGCGGCCTGTTTGTCATGCGATCACAGGCCTGACTGCCACCAGGCAGCCAAAGGAGTTGCGATTTCGATATACGGGAAGTTCGTCGGCTTCCCCAACGACAAAATTAAGAAAAAACAGAAGGTAAAAACACATGAAAGCACTGATGGTCAGGACTGATTTTTCCCTGGGAGAATCAGCACTGAAAGCAGAGCACGCAGTAAAGGTAGCAAAGGAGGCTGGCTACACCGCGGTTATCTCTGCTGACACGATGAATATCGCCAGCGTTATCCCCCTGCAGCGAGCAGCTGGCGATGAGATGGCGGTGATCTGTGGTGTTAAGCTGAATGTTGTCGACGATCCAACATACGAGTACCGGGCTAAACTGGCTAAAGAGTCTAATGGATGTATGGAATCATTGGAGCGTGGACGTAACTACTGCTTCACCGCACTGATTAAAAACGAGCAAGGTTATCGCGACATTTGCGAACTAATGACTTTAGCCAATACACGCGAGCAGTTTTACTTCGTGCCACGCCTGGCGCTCGACCAGTTGGCGGCCACTTACGCTAAAGGCAATATACTGTTACTGACTTCGGATATCGGCAGCGTATTCCAGCGCCCGGACTTCGCTAAAATTATTAGCGCGCTGATTACTGCCGGCGGACGCGAGAATTTCTACAGCGTAGTTTATCCGCACCCTACGCCATTCTATGACCAGATCAACGTGCGAGCCATGAAAGTGGCAAGCGCACTGAAAATCGAGCCCGTAGCGTTTTACCCAGCTTATTACGAAGGGGTTGATGACGCTGATATCAAAGACATCGCCCACATGGTGATGAACAATATCAAAGTCGATCAGCCACACCGGCTGCGTATCCCCCACCAGCGCGACAATGCAATAAATGGTCGTCGTCATCTGCTGCAGGCTCTGAAAGAGTTTTCTGTCCGGATGGGTGTATCTGTGTCTGCCGCCATGGCTTCTACAACGCAGGACTCCATTGTTAAGGCGTGCGAATGGCGCTGGCGCGAGATGGCGCCGGCGCTGCCAAAAATAGCAGAAGATGAGCCTGCAACGTTGATGAAACTGGCTGTCGCAGGGCTTCGAAAACGTCTCAGCAACAAAGAATTTGGCTACACGCCACCAGCTTCCGAGCACCGCGTTTATGTCGATCGCCTCAAGTATGAAATGGAGACGCTCACTCGCCTGGGATTCTGCGGTTATTTTCTGATGGTTCGCGATCTGATGAATCATAGTCGCGAGACTGGTATTCCGGTCGGGCCAGGTCGTGGTTCATCCGCCGGCTCTCTGGTGGCATGGTGCATCGGCATTACCAACGTTGACCCTATCCGTCATGGCCTGCTGTTCGAACGTTTCATTAACCCTGAACGTCTCGACTTGCCGGATGCTGATCTGGACTTTAGCCAAGCGCGGCGCCATGAGGTGATCGAGTATCTGAATGCCCGATATGGCGAAGAGTATGTTGCAGGCATTCCGAACTTCACTTATCTGGGCGCCGCTTCCGCGCTGCGCGACACAGCACGTATTTATGGCGTTGATGCGGCTGATATGGCTGTTTCCAAGGAGCTTAAGACCCTGGAGGATGACAGTCTGTCTCTGTCGGAGCTGCGCGAGCAGCTGGCCAGCCTGGACAAATACGCCACCAAACATCCGGACGCATTTAAGGCGGCGAGCAAGTTGCAAAACCTGATGCGTGGCTTCGGCCGTCATGCTGCAGGAATGATTGTCGCTGGCGTACCTCTGACGGAACGTACCCCAGTAGAGCGACGTGGAGACGCGCGTTGCATCGCATTCGATAAACGATACTGCGAGGCCATGGGGCTGATCAAACTGGACGTTCTGGGCCTGGCCACTCTCGATCTGCTGGATAGCGCAAAACGTTACATCAAAGAGAGCACCGGTAAGGACATCAACCTCGATGCCATCCCACTGGATGATCGCAAAGTACTTGATGGATTCGCCGCGGGGTATACGCAAGGTGTGTTCCAGCTTGAGTCCGGCCCCATGAGGAAGCTACTCAAAGATCTGGGTGGTGGTATCGAGCCAATGAGCTTCAAAACCGTTGTGGCCACAACTGCGCTTTTCAGACCAGGTCCAATTCAGTCAGGCATGTTGGACGACTATGTTGCTGTGGCCAAGGGCTTCATGCCACCGCAATCACTTCACCCGGTACTTGACGAACTGACTGCTGAAACAAACGGCGTCATTCTCTATCAGGAGCAGACGATGAACGCTACGCGACTGCTGGCTGGCTTTACCATGGCCGAAGCTGATGGCGTGCGTAAGGCGATCGGCAAGAAGGATATGGAAAAGATGAAGAGCATGGGCGAGAAATTCATCGTTCAGGCTCAGGCTGGGTGGATCGACGTCGTTATGGAGGATGGTACGGCGCAGCGCATACACCGCGCAGAACATTTTAAATGTGAAGATGGCAAGTTGCGGACAGTAGAAGAGGCGCTGGATGCCGGCGTTAAGCTGCCGATGGCAGTTTTTAGCGTGACAGGGTCACATCCTGGGTTGTCTGAAACAAAAGCCAGTGAAATCTGGCAAGCCTTCGAGAAGAACGGTGCGTACCAGTTCAACAAATCTCACTCAGTAGCGTATTCGTTGATCAGCTATCAATCCATGTGGCTGAAAACGCATTTCCCTGCAGAGTTCTTCGCCGCAGCGCTCACCATTCTTGGCGAGGACAAGCACCAGGGACTGGTAAAGGATGCCTTAACCTATGGCATCCGCGTACTGCCACCCGACATTAATATGTCCTCGAATCGCATCGAGATCCGCACGCTCGAAGATGGCAGCCAGGTACTTTACGCCCCGTTCTCTGCGGTTAAAGGATGTTCTGAAAATGGGTGCCAGGCAATTATGCGAGCGCGTGAGAAAGTTGGTGGCAAGTTCGAGTCGCTGGAGCAATTTGAGGAAGCGGTCGAGAAGCGAGCCTGTAACAGCCGATTACGTGAGTCTCTGCAAAAGGTTGGAGCATTCGCCTCTATTGAACCTGGCAGTATGCCGGCGACCGATCCGGAACGTCTGCGCGATCAGGCAGAGCTGATGGGCAATCTGGTGATCGATGCGGTGAAAGCTTCACGCCCATTTGAAATGAACCCAAAACGCTCTGCAGAGGTCAATGTGCTGATGACTCGCATGGCCGCAGAAATGGGCCTGGGCGATGAGTTGATACGACCAAGCATCGGCATTAAGCCAAAAATTATGGTCATACTCGACAACGCCAATGGCAATGATGCACGTACCGGATACTTCATGGAGAACGGCTACGATGACTTCAAAGCCAAGTTGCTGGTTTCTGGTGACCTGCGTATGGGTGATTTGTATGTCACAGGCGTGTGTAAAAAGGTAAAGGATAAGGAAAAAGACTACACCAAAGATGAGATCGGCCAGTTTATCGACTTTATGCGGGAAGAGATAAATCTGGTTCGTCCAACCTACGTGCTGACGTGCGGCAGCCGGGCGACATCGCTGTTTAACAATAAGAGCAAGCCATCCGATCTTGTTGGGCGCAAAGAATATCTGCCAGACCTGGACGTGACCGTGTTCTATGGATTCAACCCGAATATTTTGTACTTCCGTCCAGAGGAAGGAGAAAAGCTGGAAGCCATTCTGGCAGAGGTAGCGGAGACTATTAACAAATGAATAAAGGAAACCACATGAGCGCAGCGGATAAAATTGCACAAGAGCTCACAGCAATACCACAGGAGTTTCAGGATAAGGCGATTGAAGCCACTCTTCGCTCCCAGTTCTGGGAAATCATTGACTGCCCTGTCACGCTCGATCTGGCATTGGCGTTTGCAAAGCAGGATGGCGCCGACCCTATTTGTCGATTACGGAAATGCGCGCGTGCGCTGGCATTAAAAACACAAGATCCAAAGGCGTGCCAATATCTGCTGGAGATTTATGAATCTGACAAACCAGAAGAAGAGCTGGCTTCATTTAAAACTTTCCGCGCCCGTCTTGTCCTGAAGGTGGCCAAGGAGTTCATGGAGGTGAGCAAGATAGGCGACGTCAGAAGATACCGGCTTAAGAGGCAGACCTGATGTAGCCCCCTGAAACACCAGACAGTAGCTGTATCTCCAGATAAGAGATAG
>OKWE01000069.1_pt1 | contig 116334 bp, 118 predicted proteins | sample 1607051 | NCBI WGS metagenome assembly OKWE01 (sample SAMN04414079, study PRJEB24778) | human gut metagenome | material: faecal | host: Homo sapiens | reverse complement strand
TGGTTTCACGCAGCCACTTTTGGGCGATATACAATGTTGGACACAAAAATTCAACAGGTTCGCCATCTATTTCCGTACAACACGACATACTTTGCGGAAGGTCATATTTTGTAATAACCTTATTACGGTCTATTAGGTGTTCACACTTCCAATTGAAGCCCTTGTCTTTCAGCAGCTTCGCAGTCTCTAATGTTACAAGTTCTTCGGTCATGGCTATTGTCTTTTCAAATTAATAATCTTCGTTTCGTAGTTGCCAACCCCCTTTTTATGGGTACGGATAATCACTATACTATCATTGAGATAAGTCACGCTTCCCTCGTTTGTACGGTGTTCTATAGGGTATTCTCCAGAGTTATTGCACCCGAATAGTGCAACTGTTGCCAAAATGATAATTATTTTCTTCATACTTTAAAGTGTTCAATCAGTTCGTTTACGGTAGCCTTGTGAATAGCGTCCAAATTCACGTCAATATCATTGTAAACCCAATAGGTAGAGAACTTGATTTCCGGGCACAGAATCCATTTATCTCCATCGGTAAACCATTGAAACTTATCTGTATCATCTCTAAATGCAGCGATAGCCAAGAAAAGCTCTTCGTTGGTTCCGCAATCAACACTATCGGTTTCGTCAGGATGTGGAATGTTACTGAAAAACTCAACACTATATAGACTGTATTCGGGTCCAGTGAAAATACATAAATCTTCGTTAAGTTCCGCCCCAAATAATCTATATCCCAACTCCTCCAACTTCTTCCGAAGCTCCGGTGTACTTTTTCTTATAAAGCACGGTGTTGTAAATCCCATAGTCATTCCTCCTTATCTATCTTAATATCTGTTACTTTGCCACGATTGATAAAACGTTCATCAGAATTATGCCTTCCAGCAATTAATGTACATAAGAAAAAATCTATTTTATCGCATTTTTCTTCCAAGCTGCAATTGTCACACGAGTAGTTTTCTCTCATTGGCACAATTTCATGCAGCACTCCGTCTATTATTATTCCGTTCTTTATTTCCATCTGTTTCTTCTTTTAGATTCAATTCGTTCCCAGTCAATCCAAATAAACATAAGTATAGGAATGACTATCAATAATGACAAGCAAAGTATTGCTACTTCAAGAAAATCGATTACTTCCATATCATCAATCATTAGAAGTTACACCCAAACATAGCACCTTGCTAGAAACGCCTATATCGTCAAATTCCAAAGTAAGATATTTCGTATCATAAGGATAAGGGTATCTGCAATGTTTCAATTCTTCCTGTGTTAATTTGCGTCTGATTCTCATCTCAATTTCGTAATCATCGGAAAGGTTCTCAATGATTTTCCTAAGTTGTCCTACATTCTTTATTTCCATAGTTATAACGTTAAGATTATATTGGTTTTTATATGCTCTATGGGGGAAACAGTTAACGCAGATTTATCCTTTTCTCTACATATACAAAGCATGTTGCTGACTTTTAAACCCGTTTCGGCTTCTAGCTTTTCCAGAATATGAGCTATCTCCATTTCGGCTTTCGCTTTCTTGTTTTTTGCTTCTTCTATATCCATGGTTATTTCCCTTTCAATTTCTTTATTAGTACATCAGCCACCCTCAAAGAGCCTATTGCAATATCATCATAAGTTTCACTGTCATCGTTTATTCCTAAAGCAATACAATACCCTTGCATAGCAGCTTTCGCCAATTCATAACGCCTTTGCTCCCAATCAATAGTTTCAAAATTATCAAAGAAGTCGAGTTCTGACACTTTGAAATACCTACCATTCACTAAGGCAGTCCCAACGTCGAATAAGCCTTCAACCTCTACAATCGTTCCGGTTGCTTTTATTCTTGCTTTCATACTGATTAGTTTTAATATACCTGTTTTCAATACACCAGCACAGCATCTCGTAGGCTGAATTAATAAGTTCCTTACTCTCTGTCAGGTTTAATATAGAACGCGAATAAGGCTCCATATATAAACATGTTCCGCTATTTGCAAGCTTCTGTAAGGTTAGTACATGTGTGCCAATAAAACAAGGCAGCTTATCGAGAATGTCCTGCAAAGTGTAAGTTTCATGATAATAGTCGTAATTCGTATCGGCATCCGGAGAGGTTACAACCATGTTGTCTGCATCTGATTCATTCCACTCGAAACACATGCTTCCATCGCTTGTATCCAACCCAAGCTCCTGCAAATGTTCCATCTGTTCGACTGATAATACATATTTTGATTTCATAATCATTGCTTTTTATTAGGTATTAAATCATCCAAATACGCCCATTTTTCAATGGCATCTTTGGAGCACTCGTAATCATCGCACTCTTCATTGTCCCAACACTGCTCTGTTACATTCCAATAGCGGACACCGTAACCAGTTCCAGTGCTTAATTTCCCATATACAAGGCATGGTATCTGCGGATAATGTTCATTTTTGTATTCTCCATGAGCTTGTGGCACTTCATCTTTAGTCTTGTGCCACACGCTGTTGATATGCCAGTTCGCACCGGCAATAAATCCTTCTTTAAATTCATCTGCACCACATTCGCAACAATCGAATGCTGTATTATGACCGTTACAATGTTCGCAATATTCACGTTCTGAACATGGATAGGTTCCATTACAATTATAATGCTTATGAATTGCTTCCCTTGCCGCTTCTTCTACTGTCTGTTTCATAATTTAATCAATTAGGGGTGATGTGGTTGAATGTTCAATTCGTTCTCTATAAATTTCTGTAACTTATGGGCGCATTCCGAGCATAAGTCGGCTTCTTGGATGAATATATCCTCCCTTCCACCAACAGAGCCGCCATCCCATTTATCCACCTTGAAATCCAATCTTGCGCTGCGAAAATACGATGGCTGTATCTCTCTTCCGCATGCATCACATATTATCGTTACTTTTTTCATATTTATTTTGAAGGTTTATTAATTACCAAGTCGCACTCAGGTGCCCATCCTAAAGATTTCGCACCATCCCATACATTGTATAACCATTCATCCACATACCCCTTTTGTAGATTAAAATTAGAATGATGGAGGTTAATTATCTCAACCTCGTTGCCAATCTTAGATTTATCTGGGTGATTGGCTATTTTTACTCTTTCTCCAATTCTAAATTTAGCTTTCATTACTTCCGTTTTTTAGTTGGTATATAAATTGGGGATGCTTTCCCTTTATTGTTTTTATTTATGCCATTCATTTGTTCAACCATCTTTTGATTAAAGATGATTGAACTGGCAAGTCCTTTGATACTCTTTCCCATATTAGTTCCTTTCTATATCTGTTTGTTACAAGTTAATTCCCCCCCCCTTTTTGCGTCTACGTTGAAAATCCAACATAGATTTTTTCCTAACATTAAGAGCACGTGACATTTTAATAAAAGTCCATATTGTCAAAATAAATACAATGACAGATGAAATACCTCCGACAATTATATATGTACGTACTAATCCCGTCAATCCGGATTGATTCAAATAGTCAATAAGTTCTTTCATAATCAATCTCCTTCCTCTCTAATCTGTTTCACGAATACATTTTTAAAATGCAAATTTTCACCTCTCTCTATGCTATGCAAAAACAGATTGTATTCAGCTTCTGAAAAATGAGAATAATACTTCGTAAAACATGTTGGACACTCTTTTATAGAGACTATCCCAATACGAGCTTCTGCAATCCCACAGATATGCTTATGGTAATCGTTGAGAATACTTGTACCACATTCGGGACATTCAAAAACTAACGGATTATAGGCCCCGACAAGGGGAATCCTATATTTGTTATCTATGTCCATTTTCAGTCTCCTTTCTCTTTAATCCGTTCCAGTACATCCTTGTTGGTTCAATAGCTCACTAATGTTATCTATGACTTCCCCATCTGTCAATCTATCATCCTGGATGATAGATTGACAGATGGCTTGAAAGCCATGATGTGCCATTTTCAAAACCAAGAGCAATCATTTCCTTAATATCGGAAACGCCATTCGGAATTCCGTTTGTCCCGAATGAATCAATTACTGATTCTGCATATTGTTTTGCTGCTTCTTCTGCTGTCTGTTTCATAATCAATGACTTTTAATTTTCTTATATTTACCACACTTCTTGCAGAAATAGTGACGGACGGTGTACCAACTTCTATCGCCCCAATCATCAACAGCTTCAACTCTCCTCTCAAATAAGTATTCCCACTCGTGGCAACAGAACCATTTCTTTATAATGGCATCAATTAAATGCTTCATAACCAACTGTTCTCCTTTACAATTCTACCATCGTCTAACAACGTGTATAGTTTACCCTTATATGCCAGAGCGAAACACCATTGGCGGGCATACTTCAAATACTGATGCAATTTGTATCTATGCTGGTATTTCTGCATCTCTTTTTCTATTCTTTTCTTCATGTTCTTCGATTTAATATTTCCCTTTCAATGATTTTCTTTGCATTAAAGCCGAATAAGCCTTTCTTTTGCTCATGAAAATCCGCAATAGGTATTTCGTTTATATAGTAATAGAAAGCTTCGTAACCGTCTGCAAAGTTGCGAGCAAGAAACCCATTAGGGTGAGTGTTCATATATCTTTCAACGGCTATTATCACTCTTTGGGCATAACCGGGAAACATCTTAAACTCTAATTGCATCTGCTTGTAATTGCAGAGAGGACAGCCGACACAACCGTGACGGCTCAAATTATATGGAGCGTCATAATACTTTGAATATGGCAATCCGTATTTTCGGATATAGCTCCAAACATCTTCTTCCGACCATGTAAGAATAGGAAGAATATGTTTGGCGCCTTTCATCCACTTACGGGTGTCACACTGTTCTGGTTCATAATCTTTCCGGTTACGACTTTCCGAAGCCCTCATGCCCTCAATGCTTCTTTTTCCAATGCCATACCGTTCTTTTAACTCCTCGCAGCAGAACCGACGTAAACGAGAGGGAAAACCTTTCTCCTCAATCAGCTTAAAGAAAGATTTCTTTGGGTGCATTATCTGAACTTGTGGATAGTTTTTCTTTATAAAGTTGATTGTTCCGGGTGGGTCTACTGTAGTATTGGCATATATTGCATCATATACAATGCCCGCACGTTCGGCAAGGTCAAGTATGACGACGCTATCTTTTCCACCTGAAAAGCCAAGATTTAGAGGCTTATCCTGATATATACTTCGAAGGAAGTCTATTGATTGTTGTTCTTTCTTATCCATTTACTCTATTTCTTTTATTCCGTTTTTGATTGTCTTCCGAAACATACATCTTGCACCATGATGTCTTGATGTGATACACCTTTCCATTGCGATAGATTGTCCTGTCATAGAAGCAGGATAGTAAAAGCGGTCTTTTGCAGCGGCTGCACACCTTGCGTTCTACACCGTCCACCATCACCCGGTTCCTCGGTTTCCGCTTCACTATCTCGCACAGACCGCATTCGGATGCACCGCACTTTCGGCAATAGGCAAGTGAGTGCTTGCCACATCTGGCGAAAGAGGTACAATCGGAGCGGGGGACTGTCTGATGGATGTTCATATTATCTTTTACTATTCGCTTTCTTTGTTTTGAAAACTCCACCAGAATATAGGTATTCTTTGCGCTTCTTGCGAACAACACTGTTAATATAATCAATGTCTTCTTTTGTAAGTATATACAAAAGGTCTATACTTACCTGCTATCTTTCCGGCTTTTAAACAAGACATATCCTCAACTATTTTTTTTGTCAACAATGCAAGTCCTTCGCCTCTTTTCAGGCTATTAATAGTGTATTCAATACGGTCTTTGCCGTCAATTTTCATGGAAGGATGATTGAACCTCTCATTTAAAGCAGCACTTTCTACTACATCCTCTTTATTGATTAACTTGATAACATCTCTTATCGAGTTACATTCCTCATTCTTAAGCGCATCTACGCATTTTCCTAAATGAGGCGCCATCTTTACCTTAGACTCTGATACTGTTATACCTAACGCATAGGATATTTGCATGTAATTTACTAACATAATTATTATTCTGTTAAAACCACTCTTCATTCGCTCCAACCTCTACCGAGAGCCAGTCCATGAAAAGGGTTATAAGGTTATAAATAAGTTTCATCTCACTAAACTTTTATCGTGTTGGCAATATTATCCGCATCCGACAGCTTTCTTGCCAGCACATCAAACGCTGCTGTGCACCGCTCTGTGTTCATATTGACCGTTTTCCCGATTTTCAAACTGTCGGAAGCAAGGTTCATCATCCTTGCCACATTTGAAAGCTTCAAATATTCCAACGTGAACCCGTTGAACCGTGCATCTTTCTTCCGAAGTTCTTTAATCCTTTCGTCAAACAGGATGCAGGCGTAATCACACAATGTCCTTGCAAGTTCGAACCTTGCAATCTCTGCGGAATGGGATATGCCGTTATCGTCAAGAACCTGCTTGAATTGCCAATACAACATATCCACGTGCTTGTTCACTTCTTCCGTGTACTTGTCGTTGCAGTCGGCGAAAAACTCGCTCCGGTCTGAACCGATAACGCTGTTTACAGTACGCTCGTATTCCTTTCTTGCCTTATCGGCATCATTCAAATACCGCTTGAATGCCTGTTTGTAATAAGGCGTTCTCTTCATTGCATGCAGGCACTCGATAACCTGCCCGTAACAGATGTCGTTCGTGAGAAGTATGTTGTAGGTGCACAGAACTACAAGACTCTCATACTTGCTAATTATCTGATTTGCCGTGTCGGTAGTCATTGCCTTGCCTGTTCTGCCTTGTTCATATTCTTGTTTCTGCTCTCTTTTGCAAGTTCATCAATCATGCGCTGATACTTCCTTGCCACCAACGGGCAGCGTATGCGCATTGCATTGTCACGCTGCCACTCCAATTGTTCGATTTTCTTTTCAATCTCTATGTCCATAATCATTTTTTCTTGAATTTCTCGCATATCCTGCCGTATCTGCCACAAGCGCACACTCTATGGCTTCTAATTTTACAAAAGCATGAGTTCTCGATAAAGTCTGTGGCGTATGAGCATTGGCGGCAGTGGACGGGGGAGAGGGGTTCTTTTTTCTTTGCCATTATGTTCTGTTAGAAAGGCTGTTCTTCTTGGATAGAATCATTCATATTACCAATTGGCACACAATCCAAATCGTAAAATCTGGTTGTTGATGCGTCAAATCCGCATATGAATTTCAATAATCCTATATTACGTCCTTTGGCAATATCAATCATGGCAGTACCTTTTGTGCTTACATTCTTAAATTCATCCGGATAAGGCTTATCTTTTACTTCCGGACGATATATGAGAATTACCACATCGGCAGCTTCCGCTATCTGTCCGCTATCTCTAAGCCGTGCAAGAGTAGGAACCGGATTCAGGTTGTCCCTGTTTAATTGGGAAAGGGCAATAATCCATATGTCCAAATCTTTTGCCAAGTTCTTCAATCTTCTCGCTACATCACCCATCTGCTGCTCCTTATTAGCACCTTTCATGTTGACATTCAATATTTGCAGGTAGTCAATCACGGCACCGTCAATATCATGCTTTATCTTCATGTAACGGATAGAGGATATAATCGTGTCTATGTTTGATGTACTCCGGTCGTCAAAGTATATGCTTTTCCCTGCAATATTTCCAACCCCTTTGTCAATGGCCTGTATCTGTGAATCGGTAAGTCTCGAATACATGATTTGATTGGCTGGTACTCCACTTTCCATAGAGAGAATACGAGCTGCGATTTGCTCTTTTTTCATCTCCATTGAATACATGGCTATCTTTGCATCCGAACAGGTCGCATTTCGCATCATAGACACTGCCAATGAGGTTTTTCCCTGCGATGTTTCACCTGCAACGATTATCAAATCAGATTTCTGCAATCCTCCGGATTTGGCGTCTATCTTCTCAAATCCTGTTGGTGTTCCAGTCAGTGGCTTGCTGCCGGATAGGTTCTCGTTAATCATTTTGTACACATTTTCAATTCCTTCATTTATCGAAGAAACGGTGGTACTGCTCGATTTGAACAATGAAGCCATATCTTCATTGACCCTTTTTGCCACATCTTCAATATCTTCTGCCTCAGTGTATGAGTTGGAAACAAGATATTGTCCGATTGAATAAAACTTCCTTCGTATGTGTAAATCTTGAAGTCTTGAAGCGTATTGGTAAAGGTCGAATGTATGACACGATACAATATTCATGTATTCAACAATGTCGAACTTTACTCCGTTTTCTTCCAATTTACCCTTTACGAAAACAAGGTCAGCTCTATTCCCTGATGATACAACCTGAAGCACCGCCTTGTATATCTCCGCATGGAACGGATTATAGAAGCATTCTTCGGTTAGAATATCCCTTACCATTTCTATGGCATCACGCTCTGCTATGATAGTACCGAGAACGATTTTCTCTGCTTCCTCATCACGTAATTGTACATTAACTTCCATTTTGATATTCAATTTGTTTTAAGACAGCATAATACAAGACATCCCATTTAGAACGTATGTCTGACCTGCCTTCAATGGTGCGCAATGCGCTTTTAAACATCTCATTCCCGTATTTACCCCGTAGTAGCAAGAACTCTTCCTCGGTAGGCAGCCGCATATTTGAAAAACAATAAGGAGCTTGCCTCTTGATGTACGACAAGAATTGGTAGTACCCTTTCTTATCCTCTTTGACAGCCAACAATAACTGTTCGTTCGCTGCCTTATACATGTCCGTTTTGGATTTCCCGAGTTCAATATCCAGCCACCTAACAAAATGAGCCATTCCGTCTTTAGGGCTTTTACGGATTTCTCCCTCATTTTGAAGTTTTTCAAAGAATTTTTTGAGATATTCCTGGAAATGTTCCAGGGTAAAGTCCTGATGTCCGGCAGACCTCTTATTTATTACAACGGTTTCTATCCATGAACTATTGGCGGATAATTCCTCATAACATTCTTTCAGAGGCTTGTCTGATATTTCCGGGAGAAAAGCATCTACTTTATCTCCGTTAGGAGATTCATTAACATTATCATTATCATTAACAGTTAGATTTGTTGCGTCTTGATAGCATTTGTTAGATTTGCTATCATTTGTTAGATTTGTTACATCTTTATTGTAGCGTTTATTCATTGCTTTTTTCCCCGCTTCGCTTCGTTTTGCCACAATATCATTGTACTTGCAGGTATTGTAATCTATTTCTTTTTTAATGAAGGAGAATGCCATTTTAGCCATTGGTTTCAGCTCCAAAATTGTCCCCGATGCAACATACTCAATGATTGCATCGTACACTTCAAGTCTGACCTCCGATGGGTAACCTAATAGTATCTCTTGCCATTCAACATTAAAAATGAAAGATTTCTTTTTTGCTTTTTCTACCATTTTCTTTACTGCTGTAATTGTCGGAAATAAATAAACGCTTTCTATCCATGTATAAATGCAAAATGTTCATCTCCCCGCTTCGGGGACATTTCGGTATATGCTCTATCTCTTTGACAACTTCTTTGATTGAGGGAACTTTAAAGCTATCTTTTGCCATTGTCATACATCTTTCAAATAATCGTTTACAACTTTTATAAACTCATCAAGTGACCGGACAACGACATATTTAGCGCCGATACTCTCAAACTCCTTCTGATAGGCTTTCTGATTCTCCGACTGCCTGCCTGTTTTAGTCTTTAATTCCACCCCACAGAAAGGATAAAACTTATTCGGTATAAGAAGTACCAAATCGGGGAATCCTGCACGAACACCCATCTGCTTGAACTTTGCAGCTTCAATGGAATTGCGTTTTCCGCCATTTGGAGAGTGATGGAGAGTTAGCCTATATTTAGGATATGCGTAATCAAACCACTTCACGCAAGCTTTTTGGAGTTTGTCTTCTAAATGTCTCATGCAAATTATGGTAGTTTTAATTTTATTTCATTGATAAGTTCTTCATTGGATATACAATAGCCGGCATTAGCTATGTCGCATAAATGCCTTTTTAAATCGGCTGGATTGTTAAATTCAATAGGTTGCTCTCCAAAAGGAGTAATGGGAATTCCTTTTTTATATACCACATGCCCTCGTTTTTCTATTTCTTCAATCAAATCTTCATCAGAGGCAACGGTCATAAAATCATCGAGATAATCGTCTATATATATGTCCGTCTCGGTTGTGATTGTAATATACTCTCTTTTTTTCTTCATATATATTTGATTTTAAGTTCCACATCCACCGGCTTATCTTTCATCATGGAGAAAGCATCGAGTATCCTCTCCTTAGTCAACTGGATAGGTCGGGTCATTATTTCACTTTCTATGTTTTCCAACGGTATCTTCTTTCCGTCATAGGTAATAAGAACCGCAGAAGTTATTACGTAAGGACTCATGTCTTGTATTGTTTCTTTATCTGCCTTGCAATCTTCTTGTTCAGCTTACTTAGACGCTCTGCCTGTTTGCTGTCACCTCCAATATTATGAATGTCTGACTTTCGGTCTGCGATAAGCTTCTGAATGATTGCACCTTCGGATTTGGTTACTGTAAGTTTCATAATGGATTGTATTAGTGGGGAAGTTCCGAATCGAACAGAACACGTTATTTTGCTGGATGGTAAAGGATAATAAACTAATGAATAACTAATACTAATTTTAAAACAAAATAATTGGCAATCAAAAAGAATAACCGCCCAATACGTTCAACGCTACCATATTCCCCATCTTCTCGTCAGTCCCCGTATACAGTGCCATTGGCGTAACCCTGGTTGGGCTTGGCGAGATTGTATGGATAAAATTATTTCCCCAAAATACCTTCACAGGCTATCGCTCCCGGATAGGCGGTCAAGCCACACCGGGATAGTTAACTGTTAGCTGAAATTAAATCACTTAACCCGAACCTTTCACGGGACTTCTGCGTGAGCAGAGGGCTTTCGATTAATTATATCAAGTCTAAAATCTTTGTCTTTGCAATAGCGTCCAGCTTCATATCTTGAAGCCCCTGTTTCATGTATTCCGCTGCCTTTTTGTTGGCATCGTCCATGTCTTTTGCAGCTATTAGAACATAATATTTGTTCTCTTTTTCTTTCCCGTTTTCGTCTACGAAAATCTCAACAAGAGTGACCTTATAAAAGAACTCATCTTCCTGCTTCTCATTGACAATCTCACGTATCTTACTCCGGCTGATTGCGAAAACATCACACTCACCGTTGTATAGCTCATTGCCTTTCAATTCCACATGACCGAAAAGTTCATCATCGGTTATGTAATGTTCGGTGACTTCCTTTTCATTGCCTTTCTCGTTAACCTTGTTTACTTTTAGCTTAAATTCGTACAGCATGATATTATATGTTTATAGGTTACACATCAGAACGGAAGGTCGTCTTCCCCGTCGGTCTGTAAGGTTGGCGCTTCCACCGTAGCCGCAGCATTCCCGGAACCCTCAAACTCATAAGGCTTGAAGTCTCCCAAGTAAACCTTTGACTTGGCTTCTGCTTCTGTCTTGTTCGCATCCTTATACTGCTTTGATAAGTATTGTTTGCAGTAATGGGTATTTCCGTATTGGCTCGGCTCTCTACGCTCATTAATATTAACGTTAAGATAGACGGCTTTTGCTTTCAGGTTCTCGTCCATACTTACATAAAGGTCGTTTTCTTCTATAGGAATGACAACGCATTTCTTATTCTTAATTGTTGCTATGCCCACTTTTTCGAGCTTTAGCAAATTTACGCTTCCGGTTAAATTCATTTTCTATTCTATTGTTTCTTTAAGTAAATACTTGGTCAAATCTCTGTATTCAGCCCATTCAAGAAAGGAGCGAAGCAGATTATAATTATCCTGCTCCATACCATCGTAGCGATAGCATGTTATTGCAGGACCATAACGTTTCAACGGAATACCTCTGACATCATATCCATGCTTTTCTTTATCATATCCTTCAAATATGAACAAATCAAAATGAAATATATCTGCATTGAATAATTGGAGATAAAATTTCCATTGGCAAGAATTTATGTAATCGGCATCAATAGGATAAGAATATTTGGTTTTAATATCCCTAATTTCTACGCCATCTATCATATCGGCACATCCTGTTATAATAGCATTCCCAAAGTCCTTATAAAGGCGTATCTCATGAAAAGCATCAGGATGTTCATTCCTGTATGCAAGAGCGGCCTTACATTGTGGTATGTCAAGAATTATCTTGTTTCCCTCAATGTCAAACGCTCGTCCGCTTGGCATTTGTTCCTTTTGTTCTTTCCCGTAATAAAGAAAGGTACGCTCACCTGATTTAACCTTTTCGCATTTCGGTGTACCTTCTTCCACTATTTTATGAAAAGCTTTTCCAATTCTCGTATATGTATTGCCTTCAAATGCACCTGATATACTGTCAATAACCGATTGTTCAGTTATCTCATAACTGGCGTAATCGCTTTGTTCTATGTATTTTCGGAATGCTTCCAGTTGTGTTGCCCTAATAAGTGGTTTCATGCTTTAATAAACATTTTTTTGTCCTTGTCGAATGCGTATCCTTTTGTAGCAAGATTTTTTTGCATTTCAGAGAAGAACGGTAATTGCATGATTTTAGGCAGTGTCTTGGTTGCTTCCATCAATGAGATAATATCTTCATCAGTCATTGCAGCCGCAAGTTGCTCTCGTATTGCTGCAAGCTGCTCGTTGGCTTTTGCTTGTGCTTCTCCTTTTCCTTGAATAGATATTTTGACTTTTGAAACAATGTCAGACATGCAAGTATCAAATTGGGTTGTGCCATAATCTGGAATAGTAACAGTTTCAAGCCCGGCAACATTTTTCCCTACAAAATTATCTAACGGAGCAAAAGATATACAGCGTTTACCATTTTGGATAAATACATATCCAACTTGATCTGCAATTCTAACAAGCAGGTCTTTAGATTGCCCGGTACAATCCGGAGAGTGCTTTATCACATCACCGTCTGCTGTTTCTTTATCATGGCAGATAAATATAATATCAGAGCCATTTGAACGAAGAAAATTGACGAACTCTTTGAAATCTTCGCCCATCTGTCCGAAACGTTTTAAAGAATTTGTTTTTAACTTATAGTTGTTTTCAATGGCATATTGGCTCAAATAATCGTCAAGCATAGACTTGGCTGTATCGACTATAATTGTTTTATACTCTTTCATTGCTTCCCGCTCACTATCTATGTCTTTCCAGTTTTTAGCCATTATAGTATCACAACGCTGTACTGCTCGGTCTGCACCTCTGTCGCAATCAATCAATAAGGGGGTATCGGCTGTTGTAGCAACACTTGTTTTCCCACTTCCCGGTACTCCATAAAGTACAATAATAACAGGACGTTCAGGTAGAACGTCATTCTTTTTTACGATTGGCATAATTTTATAATATTAAGTTTAACAATATCTTGGCAGCCCTTGACTAACGCAAAGAAACATCCTTTCGTCTTCGAGTTCGTCAGGTGTATAATCATATTGACTACATTCAAGTTCTGCGCGCAACTCCTCAATGTCTACCTCTATAAGCTGAATGATTTCTTCTTTTGAAGAATACCCATACTTGGGAAGATAGTCCAAATCGCAAGCTTTGACTTCGTTTAGCTCCTTGTACAGTTCTTCAAGTTCATTTTCCATTGTATTGTGTTTTTAAACCGCCCGTACAAGGTTAAAGGGAAGCGGTGCGCACTTCGCTTCTCTCACGGCTTTTAGAAGGTCGGCTTTCGTATTGCTTCTTAGCCCCATTGCGTAGCCGGATTGGCATGCGCCAGCATTTTTAGCGCGGGTCAAGAGTTCTTCTTTTAATTCTTCAAATGTTTTCATATGATTGTTATCTTATCCTATCTGGATGTATTTCCAAATGTCAATAAATTGTTTTGCCGAATATTCCGCAAGTTCGCGTGTTTTATAACAAAGGCGAGACCCGCTACCCGCAAACGCAAACGCAAAACCGGAATCCGAATCGCGGAAAGCGAAAGAGGAAGGAGACATAATGAAATAGGGATAATACTTGTTCTCATCCGAGTTATCCCAGTCTGCTTTCCAGCCTTCATTCAGAGCTTCCGTAATAACTTCCATTTTATATAACGCAATGAAATGCCTGCGCATGTCTTTGGGTAAATCTGAAAAATCAGGGACACCTTTTCTTCCTGTTTCTTCCATTGCGTCTTCAAACGTTTTGATTCTATCCATTACGTTTTGATTGGCAAATATTTCTTTGCCGTATAGATTTTCAAGCATCTGCTTTCCTTTATTGTCCGCTTCTCTCCAAGCCTTTAAAGCGTTCTTTTTATCTACATTTAAAGTCATAATTGTAAGTTTATAGGGTTATAGAATAAATTGTTTCCACAAATCAATGAATTGCTTCCCGCAATAATTGGAAAGCTTTTCGCTTTTCAAACAAAGGCGAGACCCGCAACCCGCATTCGCACACGCATTAGCGCAAGCCGAACCGAGGAAAGCGAAAGAGGAAGGAGACCCATTAGGCTCGAACCACGGATACCAGCGTCTCACGTTTGCATCGCATACATCAGCTTTCCAACCTTCGTTTAGGGCTTCTATAATTAGAGTCAGCTTTTGGTAAGCAATATCGTGTTCCGTTAAGCCTAATTCCAATAGCTTTTTCTCATCGAGTGGTTCCCTTCCCAACTCGTGGCAAGCATCAAGGTAGGTTTTCACTCTTTCTGTAACGTCTTGTGAAAAGAAATCTTTTCCAAAGGATTCTTCCAATACTGTTTTTAGTTCTTTTGAACCGCTCCGATATAGTTCACGGGCTTTTTGTTCACTTAATTGTAATGTTTTCATATAATTGTTATTAATGGGTTTCAAATAAAAACCGGACTATCTTCACAGACCGCCCGGCTACGACTAAACAAATACTTCATCTGTAGTGAAGATGTTGCGACACCCGGACTCGAACCGGGACGAGTTGTCAAGCTCCACACATCTAAGGTTTGACATTCCTATCATAGAGTGCTACGTCTACCATTCCGCCATGTCGCAGTGTTTCCCGACCAGCACGTGGACGGGACTATTTACATTAAAAAGCTATCATGAATTATTCACCCTTACAGGCTTTGTTCCCCTGAACCAATTCGATTGGCAACATCACGTTATTATCAGGGGATTTTCTTAATTTTGTGTCGCCAAACTAAAAATTAAGAAATATGGATTTATCAGAATTAATCAAATGCTACAATATGGAGCATAAGTCTTTGTTTACCGCTTTTGCGGTATCGTTCCCCGTCTTATTTACTGTCTTGTATCTGTACATACCCGAGTTTGCCAACTTGGAGTTTTATGAACAGGTTGTTTTCTCAGCCACTGCATCTATCTTTTGCGTGTATATATCGTACCTTTTTGTTGCCGTTGCGTATATAGCGGCAAGAATTCGATATAAACCCCAATACTTATTCCTACTTTCGGGTACCGTCATCGCCTCCTCCCTTCTTATCTTCTTTCCTGCTAATTACAATCTTGGATATAGATATGTGATAAGGATTTTCTTTCTTACATATATCTTCTTCTACGGATTTATTGCATTTGGCTTCTTGATTGTCAGAGCATGCGTGAATTGCTTTGTCTATTATTTTCGTCATCAAATAGACAAAAATAATGCCGCATCCGAACCCGAGAAAGAAAACGAAGAATAGATTAATATAATTGAAAAGCGTATCCATTGCTGTTACAATTTAGTTAGCTCCCGTGGGCGTTCCGATGGTTGCCTTACTACTCTCAAACATCTATTGAGAGCCACGGGATAATTACATATTACTTCAATTTTCTGATTATATCACCGCCATAAGAATATTGAGTTAATTCTATAAACTCATGTACGGTATAAGTATCATTGTCAATGTCTATTCCCTTATTGGCACAGAATGACAGCCTTCCTTGCTTGCACGAACCGGTCAGCACATGATGCCAATGGAACAATTCTTTAGCCGATACCTTTTTAGTAAAGTCCTGAAAATGCTTTTTAAAAGCTTCCAACCTTTCCTCCTCGGTTGAATCGTCATACAATTTTTCTTGAAGCGAAGCAAAGGCCTCGTGCAATGTTTCTCCATGAGCGAATTTCCCATTCCTTTTTGCAACAAATGTCTCAGTCAATGTAAAGTCATCGTTCAGTATATATCCTTTAGCTACATTGTCATGAACATGCTTGATAATTGTAGGAATATCATCAATGATATATGCTTTGTCGCCATTGAATGTTTTAATTCCATCGCCAGAGCCATAGCCATCGCCAGAGCCATCGCCAGAGCCATAGCCAGAGCCATAGCCATAGCCATAGCCAGAGCCATCGCCAGAGCCATAGCCAGAGCCAGAGCCATCGCCAGAGCCATAGCCAGAGCCATCGCCAGAGCCATCGCCAGAGCCAGAGCCAGAGCCATAGCCATAGCCATCGCCAGAGCCATCGCCAGAGCCAGAGCCAGAGCCATAGCCATAGCCAGAGCCATAGCCAGAGTATATACTAAGAAACTTTCTTATCTGTTCTTCCATACGGCTACCTCCTCAATGGATTTTATCGCTTCATCTGTACAAGGAATTATTTCTATAACCCCCAAAATAGAGATTATCGGTACAACTAATGTAAATTTACAATCATTAGGTCTTTTCGTTCCCTCAACAGCTAATTGGCTGATAGATGCAGCCCCATACCAACACCACAATCTTCGGCAGTCTGTCAATGTAACCTCACTACCATTTTTTTCTTTCAATACTCCGTAAAATACGCCCGCTCTGTCTGCTCTAATAATTACTTTTTTCCCAATCATAATTCTATATATTTAAAGATTAATAAATATTGGCTCCCTTCAACGCAACAATACGTGTTTAGCTTTCAGCGTGCCCGAATTTGACGGGAAGGGAGTATATAATAGTACCAGCGATAATGACGCCCAAACATCATACTTTAACGGTCAACGGACGATTTTCCGCGCTGATACATAGACTACTATTGTAGTATGTTCATTAACTTAATCACGCTGCTGCCTTATGCTCGTATTCACCTCTCAATGAACAGTCTTCGCAATCGGTTGCTTGCACGCTATACATCGCCTCAGCTATGTGTATATATAGATATACTGCTTATCAGCGCAGGCTAATTTTACGTGCCCTGAACACGACTTCATTTTTGAGGGTTAAGTCTCCCATCCCGAATGTTTGGCTCATCGGTTTCGCCTATAATGCTCCCTCTGCACGACTCGAACGTGCGACCTTCGCTAACCGGAAATTACCGGATACTAAACCTTCGAACAAGTAACCATAGCGATGCTCTGCCTGGCTGAGCTAAGAGGAAGGAGCGTTGTTCACACAACGCGGTTTCTTTCTATAAACCTTTCAATGCTTTTCAAGTCGTACCAAATGGTACGGTTATTATATTTAGAAAATGATATTTCGGCATTGTTCCTTAGTTTTTCCAACAGTTTATCACTGCATCCTAAGTATGCCATTGCTTCCTTAGCGGAAAGCCATAGTTTGTCGACCGGCTCTACCTTTCCTACAGATTTCGTTCTTCCCATAACCTACCAACTTAGACTGTCGTAATATTCTTTGTTATTTAAATAAGTCTTTACGATTTGAGTATCGCTACAACCTTCGCCGAGAGAATCTACAATAACATTGTAAGCCGTTTCCGTCATGTTGTATATGACTTCCTGATTATAATCTGATTTACCTGCGATGCCGAGAAGGGATAAGAAGCCGATAAATCCTATTGCAAACATGGCTGTCTGTTTTGATATTCTGTTGATATTCATAATGATATTATTTAAGTCGTTTTACTATCAACCCTTCAGGGCAGCTTGTCGAATAAAAGCTATATCCGTTTTTAGATAGTCTGGACATGGTAGAGCGGGCTACATTGGGTTTTATATGCTTGTCCTTTATAATCACTGTGTCACCGACTTTTATACTTTTTAATGTGTCGGATGGAGATATTTTCTTTACTGCTATTGTCTTGATGTCATTCATATTTATGTGCTAATTGTATTAATCACCCACGAAACAAGAGCCAAAACGCCCTCTGTTGTTAGAAGTATAATAGACGGAAGCCGGAGCATTGAAATTATCATAGGCGCTTCTTTTTGCCGGCTTATAGCCTTCATTCTCCTTTCTCAATCTATTAGTGAACGCTTTATCGTCAGCAGACTTATAGTCTACCATATTGGATATTTCCTCTTTTACGCGGACAGAAAACTTTGCCATCTTCCATGACTTTTTCAAGCTTTCAGACCAGGTGTATTTTCCGGTCTTGTAGAAGTTGTGAGCCTTTTTCATTATGTCTGATAAATCGTACTTCATATTTGCTTTCTTTATTTATTTTCTTATCTTTGTATTTACTTTAAAAAATAACGTTGTTGATTAACAACAGTGCAAAGATAGTCCTATTTTTAGGACGCACAAAATAAATAGTCCTATTTTTAGAACCATTATATATGTTGTAAAACATATATTTGCACAAATAATTGAAAATTAGTATATTAGCGTTGTGTTAAATTATAGATTATGGAAGCAATAATAAACTGGATATTGGAAAACTACCCTTGGGTGACACCTACGTTGATTTGTTGTCTTGTAGTATGGAGGGTGTCAAGGTGGACAAAAAGGATAGATGATATGTTGCATAAGGCAGATAACCTCCCTTGCTTGCAGCATGAGAAAGACATGGGTAAATTCGATGAAAGCCTAAGAATGCTGAATGAGACCAATCGTGAAATCAAGGATATAATTAAAAGGTTGCCATGCGACAAACATCTTTCCATGATAGAGAAGCATGAAGTGCGCATAGAAAAAGAGGAAAAGGATATACTGGGAGCAAACAAGCGGATGGACGACCTTCTTATTACTATGTCCATGGGAATGTCTATCACTTCGAGGAAGAGAAGCCCGTACCAACTGAATGAGTTCGGGAAACACATATTGCAGGAGAGCCATGGAAAGGATTGCGTTGACAGCAACAAGGAATACCTTTTCAACAGTATAGAGAGTGACATGCACTCAACGCCTTATGATATAGAACGGGCTGCCATAAGGGCGGTATTCGACTTGTTCTATACAGACAAGGCTGATGCCGTCAAGGATTTCATATACAATTCTCCTGACATAACAATATTTGATGGGAAGGAATACCCGTTAAGGCAAAATGACATACAAGTGGCAATGGCTATATATCTGAGGGATTTGTATATGGCATGCCATGAATGAAACAGCTATGTTATAAAACATGTTTTATATAAAACTCTGATTAATATATTGTTATGAGTAAGTATAGAAATACAATAACACTAATATTGTCTGCAATATCTATCATGGTATCTGTGGCTGCTCTATGTAGAACATATCCGCATACATCTGATTTGGGAATGGACTATCAAGGGGTGATAGTGGGGATATTAGCGTTACTGGTTACGGTGCTTGTTGGAATGAACTTATATACGTTGGTAGATTTCGGAAGGGCGACAAAGGAAGTTGAATTGTTGAAAGCTAAATTACACAATGATATAAATACAAGCTTGGCACTAAACTCTAACGACACATTTATAATGTATCACTACTTGATTACTGGTATAGCTCCATTAGGTCTTGAATATAACCTTATACGAAGTGCGTTGTCTTCTTTAGTACACTTGTCAAGCATTGGGCAGTATGACGCTTGTGGTGTTGTTTCAAAAACATTGGTTCAATGCGTTGTCAACCCAAGCGGAATAACAATAACAAGAAAATCGAAAGAAGAATTACTATCACTATTGTCAGAAGTAAAGCAACCGAAGAAAATTCGCTTGTTTCTTGATGTGGCTCAACTTGTGACATCTCTGAATGTTCTCGAAGTTGTTCACAAAACATAGATAAAGAGAGTTCTTCTAATTCTCTAATCGTTTCCCAATGTTCGGGAGAATCGAAGTTTAGACCTTTAAGTTTTGGATGTTTTCTTTTTTTCATAACGAATATAAATTAAATATAAACTAAGAACATGATAATACACAAAGAACCAAAAGAAGAATTGCTATCAACAATAGTTGAAGTGCAAAAACCGAAATCAATAGAGGGTTTTCAGAAGGTTGTTGAGCTTGTTGCTTCAATAACGGTTTCCGGAGATAAGGGTGCTTAAATGCACATTCAATCTCTAACAAATCGCAAACCTCTTTGTGTATTTCTTCAAATGTATGCTTTTGGTGTCGTTTGCGACCAAAGAAAGAGACAATAGTTGGAATATCATACATGCCGTCAGGGTATCTGAATTCATCTAAAGGGTCTTCTTCTGTTGATTTCTTTTTCATAATTCGTTCTTTGAAATGTTGTACAATCGGTTATTATTCAAATTCAATGTATAATATCTACTCATTGTCTTGATATTTTATATATTAAATTATCACGCACGTATGTGTTTATATACGCTGTGTAATCCCATTCTCTCTGTAAATAATATATGTTCCCAAAATAGAAATATCATAAATAAGCAGCGTTAATGGGATTATCAAACGGATTTTCATAAACAGGATGCTTGGACACTTTGAGATTTGCTGATTCTACACGCTTCTTGTGATTATAAATAACGTGCTTATATTTCTCGGTAGTCCCTCTGTCGCATATAGAGTAAGAACAAGGAATGACAATCCATCCGCTTCCGTCTTTGGGGTTATAGATAAAATGTTTCCTTCCCGTTCTTTTGCGCCACTCTTCAACGGTGTTGGCATTCACGGTATGGATAACCATTTCCCCGTGCGCCCTTGTCTTGGAGATTACTCCGTTTCGGAACATTTCATTCATCAGTCTGTGTGCGGTACTTTTGCTTGAACCGGATATATTTCCAAGTTTGCGCAAAGTCAAATCCTTGGTAAGGGCACAACGTTTTTGTTTCGGTTTCCCGTTACTCTGCGGAAAGTTGTCTCTATCAATAGAATTGACTGCACAAAGAAGCATAATACAGTTCAGCTCATGCACAAGCATGCGAATTGAATATTCCTTCTTATTCAGTTTATAGCAATAATCAGAGGTGTAAATAAAAGGCGTACGCCCTATTGACCTTTTGATTTCCTTGCTTTTAAAAGTGTTTGCAAGAAAGCTGCCTCCTTTTATGGAAAACAGAAAACTGTCGTTTAACGCTCCGTTAATAAGGCGTTTGGCTTTATCGTGAGAAACATGAAACAGTTTCATCACTTTATAAGGGGTTACATCGGTAAGTACAGAATTTGAATACAGACACTTAATACCAATAGCAAAGGCAAGCAATTCTTTTTCAGCCTTGCTTGCCTTGTATCTTTTGATTATATCTATTGGTATATTAAGTATGTCCATTGACCGATTGTATTTTATATAAAGAATGAATCCCGTAATAGGTAGCAGCTATCACAGGATTCATCTCATATAATTAGCCCGGAAAGGGGTAAGTATAAACAATGTCAATCGAACAACTGCTACTTGTTACGTGTGCAAAGATAGTCCTATTTTTAGGACTACAAAAGAAAATAGGAGATTTTTTATGAACGATGTGACAAGAAGGTTTATAGAAACCTATAAAGAAATGGGGCTTACTGGATATAGAATGGGGAAAAAATGTCCTTCTATAACTAAGCAGAAAATTTCAAATATAGAGAATAATCTAACAGAAGCCAGCATTGACATGGTGTCTAATTTTTGTGAAATATATTCAAATGTCAACGCCAACTACATCCTCACCGGCAAAGGTCCAATGTTCCTTGACAATGAAACTTCACATTCGTCTTTGTCTGAAAAAGATGTAGAAGATTTGCCATCTCCGGAAACTGCTGAATACTGGAAGCGAATGTATGAAACGACAGTAGTCATGTATGAAGCGCAATTTGAGGATTTGCAAAGGCGATTTAATGCTCTAAACAAATCTGTGGAAGAAATACAAGACCTATTCAGTGAGAGAAGAAAGGCTGTTTAATATTTATGTTTACAAACATGTTTTAAAATAAAACTTTTTCAACATAAAATTTGTTGATATTTCATCTCTCACAAGACACAATTTATTAATTTGAAATATAATGAATGAAAATGTAAATCTAATGATGAAGCACATGCTCCGTCTCGCAGAAGCGTATGAGAAATTACTGAACGAAGTTGCACAACTGAGGCAAGAAGTCGCAATACTGAAAGGCGGAAAGGTAAAGGAAAAGAAAATTTATAATATGAAAATTTTAGGTAGCCAGGTTGGCGGAAGTTGATACAAAAAGCGGAAATGTGCTTCATCATTTGGTTTATGTAAAATAAGATATATATTGATTTACGGTATATAATAGATTGGGCGAAAATCTAAAGGAGTCTCTATCACGTGCCCGAACTGTGGAAAGAGTATAAAAATAAAGGTGGATTGATTGACCGTTTGGAATATTTGCTTACCTTTGTATAAAATATAATTTATGCCTGAAATATGTAGATTTTTTGGAATTATCGTAAGCCTTTATTGGAGAGACCACAATCCCCCTCATATTCACTTTACTTATGGTAATTATGAATGCTCCATTAGCGTCTTGGACAGAATTGTAGACGGACAAGCACCAGCAAAGGTAATTGCCAAAGTTAACCAATGGATGGATTTGCATGAAACGAAAATCCTTACTTTGTGGGAAAAGGCTCAAAAAGGGGATAAACTGAATAAAATAGAACCTTTAAAATAGATGCTTATGTTACGAGTAGTAGATGTAGATTATATCAAAGATTATGAGCTTCTTGTAACGTTCAGTGACGGAAGCAAAAAAAAGGTTGATTTAAAACCATACCTTACAGGAGAAGTGTTTGGGGAATTGTTGGATAAGGATAAGTTCATCCAATACGGATTGACGCACACAACTATAGAATGGGCAAATGGGGCAGATTTAGCTCCGGAGTTTTTGCATGAGATTGGAACGGCTGCATAAGTTTGTAATATAACACGCAGTAATCTTGTTATGCAAATTGTATGCAAATTATTTTTGTATGTAAAATAAATATTTGATATATAGTATTATAGATGCAGTAAAAAAGAGCTTCCCAAGCTGAGGGTCGCGGGTTCGAGTCCCGTTTTCCGCTCTTTTGAGTATGAGGCAGTTGCATCACAGCGGCTGCCTTTTTTTAAATTGATTAAATTTTAAAAACGAAATAGAATGGCAGTAGAATTGAAAGACCTTACCAAACGTAGCGAGAATTATTCTCAGTGGTACAACGAGTTGGTGGTGAAGGCCGATTTGGCAGAGCAGTCGGCAGTGCGTGGATGTATGGTAATCAAGCCTTACGGATACGCAATCTGGGAGAAGATGCAGCGTCAGTTGGACGATATGTTCAAGGAAACAGGACACGTAAACGCTTATTTCCCCTTACTTATTCCGAAATCATTCCTCAGTCGTGAAGCAGAACATGTGGAAGGCTTTGCCAAAGAGTGTGCCGTAGTGACGCACTATCGTTTGAAGAACGACCCGAATGGCGGCGGCGTAGTGGTAGACCCCGCTGCAAAGCTGGAAGAGGAACTTATTATCCGCCCTACTTCGGAAACCATCATTTGGAATACCTATAAGAACTGGATTAACTCTTACCGCGACCTGCCTATCCTGTGCAACCAATGGGCAAACGTATTCCGTTGGGAAATGCGTACCCGTCTGTTCCTGCGTACCGCAGAGTTCTTGTGGCAGGAAGGCCACACGGCTCACGCCACTCGCGAAGAAGCCGAAGAGGAAGCAGTGCGTATGCTGAACGTGTACAGCGAATTTGCCGAGAAATACATGGCAGTGCCCGTTGTCAAAGGTGTAAAGTCGGCCAACGAACGCTTCGCCGGCGCTCTCAACACCTATACCATTGAAGCGATGATGCAGGATGGCAAAGCTTTGCAGAGTGGTACTTCACACTTCTTGGGACAGAACTTCGCCAAAGCTTTCGACGTGCAGTTCGTAAACAAGGAAAACAAACTGGAATACGTATGGGCCACTTCTTGGGGAGTATCTACCCGCTTGATGGGTGCGCTTATCATGACACATTCCGATGACAACGGTCTGGTGCTTCCGCCGCACTTGGCTCCGATACAGGTGGTTATCGTACCTATCTACAAGAATGCCGAAATGCTTGCCAAGATTGACGAGAAGGTGGCAGGCATCGTAGCCAAACTGAAAGCGATGGGTATCTCCGTGAAGTACGACAATGCCGACAACAAACGTCCGGGCTTCAAGTTTGCCGATTACGAGGTGAAAGGTGTACCTGTCCGTCTAGTTATGGGTGGTCGCGACTTGGAGAACAATACAATGGAAGTGATGCGCCGCGATACGCTGGAGAAAGAAACCCGCTCTTGCGACGGTATCGAGGAATACGTAAAAGACCTGCTTGAGGAAATCCAGGCGAATATTTATAAGAAAGCATTGGATTATCGCAACAGCCGTATCACTACGGTGGACAGCTATGACGAGTTCAAGGAAAAGATTGAAGAAGGCGGCTTTATTTTGGCTCATTGGGACGGAACGACCGAAACCGAGGAGAAGATTAAGGAAGAGACCAAAGCCACTATCCGCTGTATTCCGTTCGATTCTTTCGTACCGGGCGACAAGGAGCCGGGCAAATGTATGGTTACGGGCAAGCCGTCTGCTTGCCGCGTGATATTTGCACGTTCCTATTAATAAGGATATTTTTCACTTTGCTGGATGAAGCTTTTTTCATAGTAATCTGTGATGAAGTTTCTTTCCTTTTCAGGAGTATTCGGCAGATGTTCTAAAAAATAAGATGGCATATGAAATGATTATAATTAGTCATTTTCATATGCCATTTTTCTTTGTGGAAAATATTCTATGTTATACGCTAATTCTTATTAGTCCTTCTGAAAAATCTTCTTAATGATTGTGTAGTTGTCTAAGTTTGACTACTTTTGCTCTCCTATAAATGGAGGCGGCTATGAAAGACATATTAATTATTGAGCATTTACGTAGGGGGGATGAAGAAGCATTTAAGTACATTTATGAACGTCATTATGTTCTGCTTTGCCGCTTTGCCAATCAGATATTGAATGATGCAGCTCTTTCGGAAGAGGTGGTGGACGATGCTATATTTTATTTATGGGAGCATCGTCGGGAGATAGAAATCACGTATTCTGTCCGTGCTTATCTGATGCGCGCTGTACGTAATCGTTGTCTGAATGAATTGCAATCCTTGCGTCATCGTAAGGAACTGCATTTCTCATCTTTTATGTTACCGGAAAATATGGATTTTCTTGATTCTGTTTTTGTGGAAGAGAATCAGCCCTTGGGTGTATTGCTCGAACGGGAGTTGGAAGATGAGTTGACCCGCAGTATAGAAGAACTGCCTGTGGAATGTCGTACCGTATTTAAGAAAAGTCGTTTTGAACAAAAAAAGTACGAAGAGATTGCTTTAGAGTTGGGAATCTCCATCAATACGGTTAAGTATCATATAAAAAATGCTTTATCTCTTCTTCAAAAGCGTTTGGACAACTATTTGCATTTATTGATTATTTATATTTTTATGGATATTTGAAAAAAATATAAAATTTCGACTACCCTCATTCTTGATTTTTTTGTCTTATATATAAAGCAACGGAATTATGCAACTGGAAGAACATACTGATATAGATTTATTGATAACTCGATATCTTTCGGGAAAAATGGATAAAGAATCTTTTGCCGAACTGAAACGTTGGAGTTTGGAGTCTGAGTCTAATCGGAAATATGTACGGAATAAGTTAGAGGTTTGGTTTTCTTCAGGAGTTGCTGATACTGCTGTGCAGTTTGATAAAGACAAGGCATTTTCTTTATTCAAGCAACGTATTGTCGGGGCTGAGAAGAAACAAAAACAGATGTTCCGCTTCTCATGGAAGACATTTATGCGGGCGGCGGCAGTTGTACTGATTCTGATGATTCCATTTGCTGCGTATTGGCAGGGAAAGCAGGCTGTAAAGCAAAGCTTTGCAGATATGGTTGTAGAGGCGCCTATGGGAGCGCATACAAAACTCTATTTACCGGATGGGACATTGGTATGGTTGAACGCAGGATCGAAAATTATATATTCGCAAGGCTTTGGAGTAGACGACCGTCGGTTGCGCTTGGAAGGAGAAGGCTATTTTGAGGTGATGAAGAACGAAGAAGTACCTTTTGAGATAGACACGAAAGAGTTGGATTTGAGAGTATTGGGTACAAAGTTCAATTTCAGGAACTATCCGGATGATGAAGAGGTGACGGTAAATCTGATGGAAGGAAAAGTTGCTTTGAGAAACGGTATCAGGGAAATGCCTGAACTTTATCTGACTCCGGACGAGAAAATGGTTCTTAATAAGGCGACCGGACAAATGGTAAAAAGCAGTACGAAAGCTGCCAAAGCCAATGTCTGGATTAACGACGAACTTTTCTTTGATGAAGAGCTGCTGGAAGATATAGCCAAGAAGCTGATGCGTAGCTATAATGTAAAGGTGGAAGTTGCCGATTCTTTACGTAACAAGCGTTTTTATGGAAGCTTCGGTATTTCGGGCAATACGATTGATAAGATTCTGGATGTGATGGCTTCGACCCAGCAAATGAATTATAAATACGAAAACGGTGTATATATACTATATTAATGTTGAACTTAAAAAATAAAACATGAGAAACAGGAGTTGTATGAAATTTACTTTTTCCGGCTGACGTTGGCATTTTGCTTCCCGGACAATAGTCTGGAAGTCAGCTTTACTTGGTAATTTATTACCAAACCTTATTTCTATTCATTAATTAAAAATTCAAAAAGTTTATGGGAAACTTCAGTAAGGCTATTTTAATAGCCTCAGTAGCTCTTTGTCTTCATATTTCTGCTTTTTCTCAAGGTATATCGTTGAAAAATAGGGAAATAACTGTAAAAGAGGCAATGGAACTATTGAAAGAAAAATCTGGTTACTCGTTTGTGTTTTCATCTGCGGATGTAAATACGAATAAGCGAATTTCAATATCTACGGACAAAGCGACAATTGATGATGTCGTTAAGCAAATTCTCCAGGGACAAAATAATCTGACTTATGAAATTCAGAATAAGCGAATAATAGTAAAGAAGATACAATCGGGGGACAAGACTAAGAATAAACGAATTAAAGCCATTGGTAAGGTTGTAGATGATGCGGGGGAGCCGATCATTGGTGCAACTATAAGAGAACAAGGAACAACTAACGGAACAGTTACAGGCATTGACGGTGGTTTTTCGTTGGATGTTGCAGATAACGTAAATTTGGAAATATCCTATATTGGTTATGAGACACGTAAAATAAGGGCTCAACAGGGTAAGAAGCTGGATATAATTATGCGTGAGGATGCAAATGTATTGGATGAAATTGTTGTATTGGGTTATGGTAACATACGTCGTAGTGATGTAACGGGGTCCATTGCATCTGTTTCATCCGAGTCTATATCCAAAGTTGCTTCGGCTTCTGTGGCTGATGCTTTAGCCGGAAAGATGGCCGGTGTACAGATTACTACTGCCGATGGTGCGCTGGATGCTGAAATCAGTGTTCGCGTGCGTGGCGGTGGTTCCATAACCCAAGATAATTCACCATTATTTTTGGTAGATGGTTTTCCGGTAGATGATTTAAGCGGTATTCCGCCAACGGATATTGAATCTATTGATGTTTTGAAAGAGGCGTCAATGACAGCTATCTACGGTGCAAGAGGTGCAAACGGTGTTGTTATCGTGACTACCAAAAACCCTAAAATGGGTAAAACAACCGTACAGTTTAATAGCTATTTGCAGATGCGTACATTGGCGCGTAAAATACCGGTAATGAACAACTATGAGTTTGTAATGGCCGAATATGAATATCAGATGATTCGTAAAGGTTCGGATGAGGGTTTTATCAAAAATTTCGGTTACTATGATGATATTGATTTATACAAATACACGAACACTACTGATTGGCAGGATGAAATTCTAGGCGGTAATCCTATTTCGCAGTATTATAATATAACCGTTAATGGCGGTAATGAAAAAACCAAATTCAATTTGAGTTATACCCGCAATAAAGACGAGGGACAGTTGATTGGTTCGGGACTGACACGTAATAACATTAATCTGAAATTGAATCATCAGTTGTTCAAGAATCTGAAATTGGAAACAAATGCAACTTATCGTACGCGTACTATCGATGGTGCCGGAACTTCGGGGACAAATATTGTTACTGCGCTTCGTTTTCGTCCTACCAATGGGTTGTCGGCAGGAGTTGCCGTCGACCCTGATGATGACGAGGAAAACCTGGATGGAGATGGAAATTCCCTGAACCAGAAATATACTCCGGTGGAAGAGAATAAACAGAATTACAGAAAACGTGACGAACAGGCTCTCAGCCTGAAAGCAGCTTTGGTGTGGGATGTGATAAAAGGATTGCAATTTCGTTCCGAGTATGGAATAAGCACGACTCATGCAAATGACAATCAGTTTTACGGTCCATTGTCCAGTACGGCTTCTGCTGCCGGTATGAATAATATGCCTTCTGCTAAACGTACCAAAACCCATAAGGAATCATATCGTTTGGCAAATACGCTGACCTATCGTAACTCGTTTAATAAGTCTCACAATGTCAATGTAATGCTGGGACAGGAAATTAACCATGCGCAGAACGATAATACGTTTATGAGTGCAAAGCTCTTTCCGGTTTCTGTAATGGCAGAGGCAGCGTTGGAGAATTTTGCTTTGGGAACTCCCAATCAGAGTACCAGTTATAAAAGTGCTCCCGACAGAACCGCTTCTTTCTTCGGACGTGCATTGTATGATTACAAAAATCGTTATTATGCTACTCTGACGGTTCGTGCCGACGGGTCTACCAAGTTTGCTCCCGGTAAGCAGTGGGGATATTTTCCGGCAGGTTCCATCGCCTGGAGAATTTCCAATGAAAAGTGGATGAAGCCTATAAAGTTCATCTCTGATTTGAAGTTGAGAGCCAGCTACGGTTTGGCTGGTAATAACCGTATTGGTAATGATTTGTGGCATAATATCTATCGTGTATACAGTGGAACAAGTGCTCCCGCTTTCGGTAATGAGGAATATAATTATTATCAGTTTGCAGACCAGACTTATCTTTACGATCCAGACTTGAAGTGGGAGACGACAATAACCCGTAATATCGGTTTGGATTTCGGATTCTTTAGAAACCGTCTGAGCGGTACGGTTGATGTGTATTGGAATACAACTAAGGACTTGTTGGTTCCTTCCATCATTCCTAATTCATCTGGTTATTCCCGTCAGATGACAAATGTGGGACAGACTTCAAACAAGGGAGTTGAAATCTCTTTGGATGCAAAAATCATTCAGACAAAGGATTTCCAGCTATCGGCAAACTTCAACGTTGCGTTCAACAAGAATAAAGTAGACAAATTGGCTACCGGTGAAACCGAATGGAAAACCAAAGCCTCATTATCCAACTGGTATGGAACGTATAACTATAAAATGGAAGTAGGCAAAAGTATGGGATTGATTTACGGATTCGTCAACGACGGGTTCTATAAGGTAGATGATTTTGATTTCGATGCAACTACTAAAAAATGGACTTTGAAGCCGGGTATACCCGATAATTCATCGTTCAGTTCCGGTAACTTTGCTTTTAAACCCGGAGCTATGAAATTCAAGAAACTGTCCGATTCCGAATCAAACTTGATTACTGAAGATGATATGACGGTTATCGGTGATACCAATCCTAAAGTGACCGGCGGTTTCGGACTTTCCGGCAACTGGAAGAATCTGGACTTTACGGCATTCTTCAATTATATGTGTGATTTTGATGTGCTCAATGTGAATAAACTCTACCTGCACTCGGCTGTCCGTCGTAATTATTCCAACTTATCTACGGATATGAACCTTGCCAATCGTTTCCGTTATGTGGACGATGCCGGTGTGAATGTTTCCAGTGACCCTGTTGCCTTAGCGGCATTAAATGAGAACGCCAAAACCTATTCTTGGATGTCCGTAACTCAGGGTATAACAATGACCGATTTGGTTGAAGACGGTTCTTTCCTTCGTTTGAGTACTTTGACGGTTGGTTATACGCTTCCTAAGCATTGGTTGAGATCTTTAGGAGTTAAGAGCCTGCGTTTATATTTTTCCGGAAGCAACTTGTTTACAATAACAGGATATAGCGGTTATGATCCAGAAGTGAATATCCAAAAAGGTTTGACGCCGGGCATTGATAATAATGTAACTCCGCGTAGCCGTGTTTATACAGTCGGTGTTAATTTGAATTTTTAAATTATATAGGATATGAAAAAAATATATATATCGGTAATGGCGAGCTTATTATTGTTCGCATCCTGTTCAGACTATCTGGATGTAAATTCTCCGTCTACGTTTGATAAGGAGTATGTATTTGGCAGTGAATCCGAAATAGCTACTGCTGTCAATGGCATGTATGTGCCTATGGTCAGCGGTAAGGGTTGGGTAGGAGTTCTGCTTAAGAAGATGCTGTTTAATACGGATGTGGAGTTCAGTGGATTATCTACAGCATCCAATCTCAATGAGCGTGCATTTGTTCCGAGTACAGGCGATATAAAGTCGTATGGTGATATTTGGACGGGTATGTATGACGGGGTAAACCGTACGAACGATGTCATAGAGGGTATTGAACAGAGTCCTCTGTTTGCCGCTGCCGACAAAACTAAACCGTCGCGTCTGATGCATTATTACGGAGAAGCGAAAGTCCTGCGTGCCATGTATTATTTGGAGCTTGTCAGAAACTGGGGTGATGTGCCTTACAGAAGAAAACCTGCCGGAAATAAGGATGAATTGTTTATCGGAGCGACCGACCGCAATACAATATTGACCGATATGATTAATGATTTGATAGAGGTAGAACCTTTGATGTTGTATGCAGAAGAATCCGACAGAGGAGTAGAGGCTGCTTCAAGAGAATTCTGTCAGGCATTGATAGCTCGCATTGCTTTGCAAAGAGGTGGTTGGAGCCTCAGGCCGGATTATGATAATCCTTCTGCTGTGGGTACGATGGAGCGGAGCGACGATTGGAAAGAATATTATAAAATAGCTGAGGAATATGCCGGAAAGGTTATCTCTGAGGGTAAACATTCCTTGACTCGTTCTTTCCGTCAGGTTTGGGTAGATGAATGTAGTTGGATAGTACCGGTTGGTGATGATAATATTTTTGATGTACCGGCTAAAGTAGGTGGTTCCGGAGAATTGGCTTATTCTTGGGGAACATATATTGTATCGTCAAAGAACTCAGAGGGCGTGAATGCATCCAATGCTCCTCACGGATATTCATCCGGTGGCGCCAGATTGGCTCTTACCTATTTGTTGTCTTTTGATAGAGAGGATTTACGTAGGGATATTACTTGTGAGATATTCCGTTATGAAAATTCAGGAATGAGTTCTATTATTCAGAAGCCATTTTCCGAACTTAATGTTGGTTGTGGTAAATGGAACCGTCTATTTATGGAATCACCGTTGGGTAGTACATCCAATAAAGGTACAGGGATCAATTATACGTATATGCGCTATGCCGATGTGTTGCTGATGTATGCGGAAGCTGCCAATGAAAACCATGGCGGGCCGACGACCGAAGCTAAGGATGCCTTGAAGCAGGTGCGTAAAAGGGCTTTTGCAGAAAAAGACCATGCTGAAAAGGTAGAGGCTTATGTGGATGCTTTGGGGACAAAAGAAGATTTCTTCAATGCTATTGTTCAGGAACGTGCCTGGGAATTTGGTGGAGAAAAGCATAGGCGTTACGATTTGGCACGTTGGAATCTGTATGGAAAAACATTATATAATTTGTATTTCGATTGGATTGAATTGGGTAAAGTAGCCCGTACTAAGCAGTATGAAAATACGGAAACTCCTTTTGAAAATCCTACTTATGATGCACGTTTTGATTCTTACCCGGCTGTAGCCTATTATAAGATGGTACCGGCGGATAAAACGCTGTTCCCGGTATGTGTAGCCGAAACAATGGATTGGTACAAGGAAGGTGACATCAATTCTTATGATGAGGCACTACCTGCATATCCTTCCCAAAATCCTTCCGGTTACTCGCGTGTAGATATGTGTGTTCAATATTGTACGCAAGTTAAAAACGCCAGTCCTCGCCGGTGGGAACCGTCTGCCCGTATTCTGCATTCTTTCTATGGCTATATTAATGCATCGAATGCCGGGGCTGTGAATCCCGAAACGGATCCGGTACGCTATTTGGTTCCTATACCGCCGGACGCATTGTCAAGCCATCAGGGATTATTGAAAAATTATTATGGATATTAAAACTAACAGTAGGATGAAAACAAAATATATAGTGCCGCTTTTACTTTTCTGTCTGTTTGCTTGTATAGCATGTGAAGACGAGACGACAGAGATGCCCCGTTTATTCAGACCTTCCTTTATTGCTTCGTCCTGTTTTGCAGAAAGCAATACTATAACGCTGGCTTGGAGAACATCCGGCGAAGTAACTTCATATACGGTAGAGCTTTCTCAGGATGCCACGTTTCAGTCGGAAAATCTTGAAACACAGACAGTGGAGAAGGGCAAATGTACGTTTGCGAATTTACGTTATGAGACTAAATTTTATGCCCGTGTCAGAGCTAATAATGAGTCTCTTGCTATAACATCGAATTGGACGGAAATGGGTCCTTCCATTTCAACCTTGTCCCGTACTATTCCGAAAATACTGTATGCTGTGGAAGGTTCGCAGATTAATGAGACTTCCGTGGAAATTAAATGGGTGGTATCGGAAAAAAATCCGGTTGACGGATTGGCAATATGGGAAGAAGGAACTACAGAGGAAAAACAAATTAGTTTGGAAGATGCTTCTGCCGGACAATATACGATTACAGGATTAACTCCTCGTACTACTTATTATGTGGCTTTGACAAACAGTGCTGCACCGGAAGGAGCAGAAAAATATAATCAGCAGAGATTTACCACTGCAGGAATGCCTGCCGATGCAGTTGTGGTGGAAGATGGAGTTGATTTGATGGATAAGATTAAGGCCGGTATGGATGATACAAGTAAGCAGGCTCTTGTTTTCCAATTGAAGAATGGCGTTGATTACTACCTGACAACAGGCGGGGAAGTTGCTGCGAAAACCGGCGATATTAAATTGACCAAAAGCATTGCTCTTCTTGCTAACCCGGGAGAACGTCCTACCTTGTACATTCGCGAGGGGTGTTTCATTGTGAAACCGGAAGTTGGTAATATGCCGAATATTGAATATTTTATTGTTGATAATGTGAATATTAAGGAAACATGGACTGAAAGTAAGCCCAGTAAAGGTAGTAAAACACGTTTGCTGAATATAGGGAAACACAATGCCGGTACTGATTTCACAATAGATAGATTTGAAATTACAAACTCGGATATAGTTTTACCATCTACCGTTTTAATGATGAGTGATGCCAGTGAAGGAGTTACCACAATCAACCATATCCGTATAGATAATTGTTTGGTTTCCGGTATTAATGATACAAAAAATGTAACAAAACAATTCGGTTTGATTCATGCTATAAATAAAGGCTCTAATGTATGGAATGATGTCTCCGTCACTAATTCCACATTCTATGAGTTCTATATTTCACCGGGTGTGTTTGGAGCACCTACTGCTGATGTCCCTATTGCGGCCGGTAACAAAGTTGTTATTTCTAATTGTACTTTCTATAATTGGGGCTCAAATAAGGATGGCAAAAACACTTATAGGGCTGTTGGGAATTTCTCCAAATTGACTACGCCGCTGAACTTGTCGGTGAGTAATTGTGTCTTTGGCAGCAGTAAAAGTAAAGTGCTTGACGCAGGCAGTATTAATTTAAATTCGAAAGGGAACTATTGTACATCGGATTTTGAAAAGATGTCTGATGCCGGTTTGACACTGATTTCATTGGATACGGATGATGCTTCATTATTCCGTAATGTTGAGGAAAATGATTTTACTGTAGTTGATGCAGAGTCAGTCATTTATAAATCAGAATACGGTGATCCCCGTTGGATTAAAGTTTTGGATTAATTATTTGTAAATTTAATACTCTAATTAATGAGATATAATATGAATTTGATAGGATTCTTTTGCCTTGCATGGGCTTTGTTGGCTTGCGACCAAGATGAAGGGAAAGATAACCCAGGTGTTTCTTTCCCGGATTATGGTGAGGTACTGGCCTTTCCCGGTGCGGAAGGATATGGGCGGCATGCCACAGGTGGCAGAACGGGTGAAGTATATCAAGTAACGACTTTGGCAGATTCGGGCAGGGGTTCTTTACGTGATGCCGTCAGTAAGCCCAACCGTATTATTGTATTTAAGGTTGCAGGGGTAATCAAATTAGAGTCTCCTCTCGACTTCTCAAAGAACTTGACAATTGCAGCACAGACAGCTCCGGGTGACGGAGTTGTCGTGTATGGCAACCGGGTTTCCTTTTCGGGAGCGGACAATTTGATATGCCGTTATTTACGTGTACGAATGGGTATCAACGGCCGTGAAGGTAAAGATGCAGCCGGTATCGCCTATGGTTCAGATATGATTTTCGACCATATGTCTGTAACTTGGGGACGCGATGAATGTTTCTCCATCAATGGAGATCCTAAAAAGCCCGCAGACCAGCCTCGGAATATCACGATACAGAACTCGTTCATAGGGCAGGGATTGCAACCTCATTCTTGTGGTGGGCTTATCCAGACCACAATAAACGATGGAGTTACTTTGTACCGGAATCTGTATATAGACAATAAAACCCGTAATCCGAAAGTGAAAGGACTGAATCAGTTTGTAAACAATGTCCTTTATAATTGGGGAAACGGCGGTGCTTATATTATGGGAGATACTCAGCAGAAATCGGATGCCGATATTCGGAATAATTATTTTATAGTAGGAACTACAGATAATTACGATGGCAAGAAGTTAGGTGCAACGGCTCCCTTTACCCGATATAACGAGCATTTCAGCGCTTATTTGTCCGGTAACTTTTATGATGATAATAAGGATGGCTTATTGAATGGCCGTGAACTGGGACGTGCAGACTGTATGAAGAAGTCGGTTGTAGCAGGAGAGGAGATTATAACTTCTCCTACGTTCCTCGAACGTCCGTCCGATGTACATCCCGAAATAAAAGAACTGATGACTGCTCAGGAAGCCTACGAATGGATTGTTGCCAATGGCGGATCTTCCTTGCCCGTACGGGATGAGGTGGATGCCTATCTTATCGATGAACTGACTTCATTGGGGAAAAAGGGGCTGATTATCCATTCGGAGGAAGATATACCGACAAAGGGACCGGGTAATATAAAGTCGGCGGAAGCTCCTGCAGATACCGACAATGATGGTATGCCGGACGAGTTTGAAGACAAATACGGCCTTGATAAGAATGATCCGGCAGATGCCATGAAAGTAGCGTCTAATGGATATACGAATATAGAGAATTATATATTTCTGATTAAATAGAATACCGAATGATGATGAAAAAGTTATGTCTTGTTTTTATAAGCGTATTGCAACTGTGTAACATGTCGGCAGGGGCGCAAACGAATGAAAAAGCCAAAGAGATGGCAATGAAGATAGCCGATCGTATTTTGGCGTCCACCACTTATGAATTTGTGGATAAGAAAAGCGGGAAGACCTATATATCCTTAAAGAATATGCCTTTGAATAAAGCGGTGAAAGTCAGGAGTAAATATCTTGATTGGCACTACACGAACGGAGTTACCAATATTGCTTTAATGGAATTGGGTAATAAGCTGGGTAACTCCAAATACGAAAACTACGTATTGAAGAATATGAATTTCGTATTTGATGAGGACAATCAATCTTATTTCCGTAGATTGTATGAGGAAACGTTGAAGAATGAAGGATGGAAAGTGGTGAATGCCTTGAATTGGCACATGATTTATCGTAATAAACGTCTGGACGATAACGGGCCGATGGGAGCAAGTTTGATTGATTTGAGCCGGAAGCATCCTAACGCAGCATTCCGGAAATATATCGAAAGTACCAATCATCATTTAATGTTCTCCGAACCCCGGCTTGCCGATGGCACTATTGCCCGATTATGGCCGCACGTGAATACGGTATGGGCCGATGATGCTTTTATGGCTCTTTCCTTTTTGGTAAGAATGGGAGAGATGACAGGAGATAATAAGTATTTCGATGATGCTGCCAATCAGATATTGAATTACACCCGCTATCTATGGTGTCCCGAGAAGGGAGTCTATTATCATTGTTATCATACTGACACGAAGATACACGGAGTAGCTCATTGGTCAAGAGCCAACGGATGGGTATTTATGGCAACGGCAGATTTACTGTCGAGAATGCCCGAAAATCATCCTATGCGCAAAGATGTCATTAAGAACTTCCGGATGCAGACGGATGGGGTGATCCGTTATCAGGGTGCTAACGGATTATGGCGTCAGTTGCTCGACAAACCGGATTCTTATGAAGAGATAACGGGAACGGCTATGTTTGTTTTCGGCATTGCCAAGGGAGTTAAAGAAGGATGGTTACATCCCGATTATATTTATGTGGCATGGGAAGGCTTGAAAGGTATGCTGACAAAAATCACCCCTGAAGGTGATGTCACCGCTATTTGTGCCGGTACTGGAATTATGCCTTCTTTATCATTTTATTATAATCGCCCTCAATGGAAAAACGACCCTATGGGTGAAAGACCTGTTTTAAGAGCATTGGTCGAGATGATTGATGCACCTGCTTATACGGAAATTAAAGCGGAACAGCAATATGACAAGATAAAATAGAGGTTGTATCTCTTGGTTACAGCAACTAACGTTTTTTATTCTCGTAGATTATATTTGGTTGAAACCTTAGAATTCAATAAGCAGGAAAAGCTCATCCTATCTTTCTCTGATTATTGATTCTAAGGTTTTCTTTTGGTTGAGGCCAAATATCCTCTATGCTTTTCGTAAAACTGTATACAGAAACCAGTTCCGAGCCTTTTTTAATATCTCTGCAAGGTTATTACAGCGATGCGCTATACTTTATCAGCGCATAGCCGCCTACTACCTGCATTGCCATTCCCGGCAGCCCGATACGGAAATCCTGTACGGCTTGGAAGAAGCTGCCCACCATAGCCCATTCGCCCAGAGTACCTGCTACCTGATAGAACAGTACAACGGCCAATAGGATAGGCAGAGAGATACGGTTGAAACGATGTGCTGCCCAGCCGGCTGCTGCTGCCAGTAATACGGACTTCAACAGAATGGCGGGAAGCACTGCCGGAAGAGGCATCCCGAACAGCAGTGAATTGATTACCGGAGAAAAGACCGCAGTCAGCAATCCTACCTTCCAGCCGAATTTGTATGCACCGATTAAGGTGAAGAAATAGATGGGCAACCATGTGATACCGCCTTGCGGTATAAGGTGGAAAAGTTGGGGCAGTGCCATATTGCCTGCAATGAACAATGCGGCCATTAAGTAAGTTCTTGCATTGCTGTAATCCAGCGAATAGAGTCTTACAGTTTTTGTTTCCATATTTTTATTGTTTATAAAATAATCTTATTCATTTATCGGGTAAATTGTATTGGTTCGTCGGATAATCTTTATCGGCTTATCAAACAATCTGTTTTATACTTACAAAGTTATAACTATTATTTCAAACCAATACGGTCTTGACAACAGTAATGCCTGATTTTGTCAGAAATTGATATTCACTCCGCCCATAACGGTTGCCTTAGGCATCGGAAAGCCGTCGTTTATTTCGTAGCGTTGCGCCAGCAGGTTTTCCCCTCGTACAAAGACATCAGCATAGCGGCATACACGATAATTGGCACGCAGGTTCCAGAGAACAAAACTTTCTTTCTTCTCCTTGCCTTTGCTTACGTTGGTATAGAGGTCTTTTATATATTGCACCCCGGTTGACACTCCCCAGCGGCCTCGCGTAAAGTCAACGCCTGCATAGAGTTTATGTCCGGGAGCGGCAATCACCGGATGCTCCATGTGCAGCCAACTGTAATTGGCATTTACATGCCAGTGCGGGGTAATGCGGTAACCGATATTGGCTTCAATGCCCCGGTTTTCAATCTTGCCGGTATTTACGTTCTTGGGCTTGCCGTCCGTAGGAACGGTCATAATCATATTGTCGCCGTCAATGTAGTAGAGGTTTATGCCGTAAGACAAAGCACCGTCCAACACCCGTTGCGAGAAAGACAACTCGTAGCTCATCAGGCTTTCCGCCATTAAATCCGGGTTCTGTGGCGGAAACATGTACATCTCACGGATGGTGGGGTTACGGAATCCCTTGCTCACCATTGCTTTCACTTCCATCTGTCGGGGCAAGTGGAACGAAAGGCCGCCCTGCGGAATCCATTCCGTGCCTACGTGCGAATGGTGGTCTACACGGATGCCCGCATCCAGAGAGAGCCATTCGCCGAGGTCCTGACGGAAGTCGACATATCCGGCAAATTCATCCATTTGCTTGTCTACACCCGGAATACGTTCTCCGGTGGACACCATCCGGTTCCATGATTCGCCGCCGAAGTGCTGATAGTCGAAACCCACAGTCAGACGGTTGCCGGTGAAAAGCGTTGCGCTCTGATACCACGACACGCCCAGCATGCGGTCTTTGGAGTTGAAGTGGGATTCCTGTGGCGTACCGCCGGGATGATAGCCGTCATTGATTTTATGGCGTCCCCAGTTATAGAAGAAACTCAAGGCGCCGGAGCTCTTTTCATAATGGTTTTCGAGAGCAAGCGAAGTCATGCCGCGCGTGATGCGGGAGTCATTGTCTATGTATGGATTACCGGCCTCGCCCGGATTGGAGGCCTTGAACTGCGTGATGTTTACATCGCCCCACAGTTTCCAGGAATCGTTGAAGTCATATCCCAGCTTGGCATAGCCGCCGTATTGCTCAAACTCCATATTGTCGCGATGCCCGTCGGTACGGTTGTAAGAGCCGGTGACAACGCTGCTGAAACGCCCTTTCCTGATGCGGTTGGAAACTTCCGTCTGCAATGTGTTGTAGGAGCCGTAGCCGATTTGTGCATGGGTCTTAACCCCGTCTTCCTGCATCTTGCGGGTTACGATATTGATAACGCCGCCCATGGCGTTAGAGCCATACAGCACCGAGGCAGGACCGCGAAGCACTTCTACCCGGTCGGTCAGCATGGTCTGGTAGGCATCGGCAATGGGATGCCCCATTAATCCCATATATTGGGGATGGCCGTCAATCAGCACCAGCAAACCAGCCGTAGGGCTGCCGCCGATGCCGCGCAGGTTCATTCCGCCTGCCGCTCCCGTGGACACGCCGTATCCCATGATGCCGCGGCTTGTGGCGAACAGTCCGGGCACTTGCTCCGTCAGTGCGGGCAGTACGGATGGTTGGAAACGTTGCTCCAGCGCTTTGCGGTTCACTACGGAGATGGTCATCGGCAGATGCCGTATATCCGTTTCGTTTCTTGTTCCGGTTACTACCACTTCGTCTATAGTGAGGTTCCGGGCAATGCGTGTGCTGTCCTTTGCGGTCTGCGCAAATCCCGCCATTGTCCAAAGGCCGGCTACCGAAAGGAGTAATATGTTTTTTTTCTTCATTCGTATCGCTTTCCTCATTATTTGTTCCGCCAAAGATAGGGCGTATTTTCTTTTTCCGTTTGTATTATAATCTCTCTTGTTTGAGATTTTCTACAAATCGGTCTATTTCCCGTAACTTTTTGGGTATATCGATGCTTTGAGGACAGTGCGGGTTGCATTGGTCGCATCCTGTACAATGGCTTGCCTGGCGGAGCTTCGGTACGCTACGGTCATAACCGATGAGGAAGGCGCGGCGGGCTTCGCGATAGTTCTCATCCCGGCTGCTTTTGGGTATATTGCCCTCGTTGACGCAGCGGTTGTAATGCAGCAGAATGGCGGGAATGTCCAGTCCGTAGGGACAAGGCATGCAATATTTGCAGTCGTTGCACGGGATGATAGGATAGGTAAGCATTACCTGCGCCGTATCTTCCAGCAGAGCCAGTTCTTCTTCCGTGCAAGGGTCGAGGGGAGAATAGGTGCGGAGATTGTCCTGCAGATGTTCCATATACGTCATGCCGCTCAGTACCGTCAGTACCTTGGGGAAGCTCCCGGCAAAGCGGAATGCCCAGGAAGCTACACTCTCTTGCGGACGATGCTGTTTCAGGCGTGCCACCAAGTGGTCGTTCAGTCTGGATAGCCGTCCTCCCAACAGCGGTTCCATGATAATGGCGGGTATGTCGCGTTTAACGAGTTCGCCATACAGATATTCGGCATTGACATTATTGCCCGAAGCATGCCGCCAGTCGGCATAGTTGAGTTGGATTTGCACGAAATCCCAGTGTATGCGGTCGTGCATGGCCAGTATTTCATCGAACACGTCCGTTGTTCCGTGAAACGAAAATCCCAGGTTCCGGATACGCCCGGCCTTGCGTTCTTCCATCAGAAAATCAATCATGCCGTTGTCGATGTACCGTGCCCGGAATGTCTTGATGCCGCCATTGCCGACGGAGTGCAACAGATAATAATCGATGTAGTCCACTTGCAGGTCTTCGAACGATTTCCGATACATGGCGATTGAATTCTCGCGGGTGTAATTGGAAAAGTTGGACAGTTTGGTGGCTATCAGGAACTTTTCACGCGGATGGCGTTTCAGTGCTATTCCCGTTGACTTCTCCGACCAACCCTGCACATACACGGGCGATGTGTCGAAATAGTTCACGCCGTGGGCAATGGCATAATCAATCAGTTCGTTGACCGCTTCCTGGTCTACCTCATCTCCGTTTCCGTCAGCCCGCTTCCGGGTAGGCCAGCGCATGCAGCCGTAGCCCAATAAGGATACCCGGTCGCCTGTGGTGGGATTGGTACGGTACACCATCTTATCGGTAGGAATTTCACCCAAAGCGGCCGATTCGCTGTCCGAACGGTTGTTCTTGCCGGAGCAGCCATACAGTGCGGCTGTCGATGCAAGCGTTCCTGCGCCGGCAAGCTTGAAGAAGTCCCGGCGGTTTATCTTGCTGTTATTCTTATTATTCTTATTATTCTTATTATTCTTATTATTCTTCTCTTCCATAGTTACTCGTATTTATTCTTCTCGGTACTGTCTGTTGTCCAAAGCGTATCGAAGATTTTCCTTTATCGTTTTGTCATCTGATTCTCACACCGTTCTGTGCATGATATGCCCTTCCACATAGATTGCGCTGAACGGGCGTGCCGGACACAGGTTTTCACATGCGCCGCAGCCGATGCAGCGTTCGGTATTGACAACAGGTATTTTGGGGGATTGCGGATTTCCGGAGCCCGAAGCCACCATTTGTATGGCGCCGACCGGGCAGTGGCGGGCGCAGTTGCCGCACTCTACCTTATCGGTGATGCAAATGCAATTCTCCTTTATCCATACGGCATGACCTATCTGGATGGCCGATTTGTCGGCTTTCGTTATCGGCCGGATAGCACCTGCCGGACAAACTTCCGAACACTTGGTACATTCGGGACGGCAGTAGCCGCGCTCGTAGGATATTTCCGGCTGCATCAGCCGTGTCAGGTCGGAAGAGGGGCGCAGCACCTGGTTGGGACACACCGCAACGCATAACTGGCAGGCCGTACAGTGTTGTGCAAAGTTACGTGCGCTCAACGACCCCGGCGGAGTAATGGCGGCGGCACGTGCGGGTATCTTCTTGTCTTCGATGGCGGCCAGTCCGCCGTCCACTTTCTTCTCTTGCGCCTTTAGAGCGGCGGTAGTGGCCAATACTGCCGTTGCCGAGAGGAATGCACGCCGGGTATCATCTGCCGCTCCGGTAGAAGTTGCTGTACTTTGAGTCTGATTCCGGACGGATATTTTCGCAGCATCCGCTTTATGACGACGGGTGTAGGTGATGGCTCCCTGTCTGCATTTATCCAGGCAGTCCATGCATGCCACGCAACGGCTGTAATCAATTTCGTGGGTTTTGGAGTTGATGCACGATGCCTTGCAGTTGCGTGCGCAAAGTCCGCAGCCGTTGCACTTCTCGGTATCTATGACCGGTTTGAAAAGAGAATACCTGGACAGGAAACCGAGCACCGTACCTACCGGACAAATCGTGTTGCAGTACGTACGTCCGCTTCGCCATGCCAATATAATGAGCACGACAAAAGTAAGGGCCGCAATGATGAAGGTGGGCAGGCTTTTCATCCACACCTCTGTTTCATAGAAAGCGTAGCTGTCCGCCCGTTCTGCCAGATATGCCAGCAGATTATTGCCCCACTGATAGACGGGAGCGAAGAGACTGGAAGCGATGCGCCCGTAAGAGCTATACGGTTCGAGCAGCGAAGCAACCGCATGAAAGCGCACGCCCGCAATGAGGGTCACGGCAAACACTGCCAACATTCCGTAACGCAGCCATTTCCTGGTGGGAGAATAGCGGAAACGGTTTTTCTTCCGCTTGCCTGCAAACCGGGAAATGACATCCTGAAATACGCCGAGCGGGCAGATAACGGAGCAATAGACGCGTCCGAACAGCAGGGTCAATGCAATAAGCAGCAGTACCACGCCTGCATTCAGTGCGAGCAGTGCGGGGAGAAACTGTATTTTCGCCATCCAGCCCATCCAGCCGTGCAGCGTTCCGGTGAAATCGAGGAACAGGAGCGTGACGAGCGCAAAGAATACAATTGCAAGTGTCAGTCTGATAGTACGTAACATAGTCATAATAGTTTTATTATTGCAAAAATAAGGAGTTTATAATTAGTTTGTGTATATGGATTACGTTTGTTTTTACCGATTTTACAGAAAAAAGCTTATTTCTTGTTCAATTCCTGTTTCTTTCAGAAAATCCCGGTCGTGTGAGACAGCAAGTACGGTACCTTGATAGTTACGTATCGTAGCTGTGATGATTTCAATACTTTCGATGTCCAGATTATTGGTGGGCTCGTCCAGAATAAACAAGTCGGGAGTGTTATCGGCAATCATCAGGCCGCAGAAGGCAAGACGCATTTTCTCACCGCCGCTTAATTTGCCGCAAGGCTTGTTCCAGACGTCCTGCGGGAAGAGATAGCGGTTTAAGACAGTCTTTATTTCATGCTCCGGCAGATGCCGCAGGTTGAAGGCTTCCGCTTGTTCCGAAACGGTATATTCATTTTGGATAAGGGAGTACTCCTGATCCAGATAGACATAGGTAAAGTCAGCACGTTCTATTGTCCCGCCGGTCGGTGTCAGTTCGCCGGTAATCAGTCTCAGCAAGGTTGTTTTGCCGCTGCCGTTATCCCCTTTAATGCAGAACCGGTTGCCGCTGCGTAGCTGAAAACTGAGCGGAACCGTCCAAAGGTTTGTGTTACTGTCCGGATAATGAAAGTTGATATTCTGTGCCGTGACGAGTATTTTGCCTGTGTGCAATGCCGAAGCGTTGAAATCTGTTTTCAACTTATCCGTTTGTGATAAGGAGTTTCTGATGTCCATCACTTCCTGCCGTATCTTTTCCGATTTTTGGATATGGATATTATTTAGCTTCCCGGTACTGTTTTCGGCATGATTTTTCAGATTTCCCATCATGATACGTGGAATGCCTTTCTTCAGGGCGGCTTTTTCACCCCGTACATTTTGTTTGGCTTTCCGTTCTTCCACTTCACGGGCTGTTTTTTTGGCAAGGCGAAAAGCTTTTTCTTTTTCTTCTAACTGTTGCAGGAGAGCATTCTGATGTATCTTTTTTTGTTCTTTGTAGAAGTCGTAACTGCCGCCATAATAGGTCAGTTTGTTACGAGAGAGTTCACAGATAGCCGGCAACAAGTTCAGCAGTGTACGGTCGTGACTGATGATGAGCGCTGTGGCAGAGGTACGGCGTATAAAATCATAAAAACGCTCTCTGGCAGAAGTGTCCAGGTGATTGGTCGGTTCATCCAGCAGGATAACATCGGGTGCATTCAGTTCCATGCCGGCAAGAAACAGACGGGTTTTCTCTCCGCCACTCAATCCGTTCAGTCGGCGGGAGAGGGACAGACCTTCCAAGCCCCATACACTGAGGGCGGATTGGGCACGTTTTTCAATCTCCCAGTCATCGCCGAGAACTGCGAAGTGTTCTTCTGCGGCATCTCCGTCCAGTATGGCACAGAGTGCGGTTAGCTTGCGGTCTATGCCTAATACCTGTGCAACCGTCCTGCCGTCATATTGTCCGAAATGTTGGGGCACATAGTAAAGATGCCCGGAACAATGTACACTGCCGGCTCCCGGTGATGCTTCTCCCGCAAGGATACGCATCAGGGTGGACTTTCCGCAACCGTTATTGCCTGTCAGCGCGGTCTTTTCTCCGGAATTGATAATCAGATTGAGGTTGGAAAACAAAACTTCCTTATCGGTATGGGTATAGCTAAGGTCTTTAATAATGATACTCATAAATTTACTGTGTTTAGGGTAGATAACATAGGTGTCTGTACGACACACTTTCAACTCTTGTAAGGCTGTGGGGAACAGACAAACACAGTAAAGGCTAAACATTTTCCTTTTGAGTGATGCTCAGCGTTCTGATATGAAAAGCATATATAAAGCGATGTTTACCGAAATGTGCTGTCTTTATTTGGATATTCTCATTGGTGGTGGTATTTGTTGGTTAGCAGTTGCAAAGGTAGGTATTTGTTTTATAACATGGAAGACGCATCGAACGAAAGCGGCAGCAATGCGCCCACACTTCTCAATTCATAAATGCCTTTTTCGCCGGACAGCAGTATGCGCATGGGACGTTTGAAACGTTTTTCCGTTTCGAGCATTACCTGCCGGCAGGCGCCGCACGGGGGAATCGGTTCTTCCAGGAACTCGCCGCGTTCGTTGCGGGCGGCTATGGCAAGTGTCTCCACAGCCTGGTCGGGATATTGGGAGTTGGCATAGAACAAAGTGGTGCGTTCCGCGCAAAGCCCCGACGGATAGGCTGCATTCTCCTGATTGGTTCCGGTAACGATGATATTGTTTGCCAACCGGGCGGCTGCGCCCACCGAGAAGTGCGAATAGGGGGCATAACTGCGGTAAGTTGCCTGCCGGGCGGCATCCAGAAGCTCGCGGTCGGCGGCATTCAGCTCTTCGTATTCGTATATCTTGATGGCAATCTGTATGTTCAGGTCCTTCATAGAATAATGGTTTATTGTAATTAATGTTACAAAGATAGGAAAGAGATTGGTTTTTTCAATTCTTTTGCAGACTTTTGTGTCAAATTCAACACTCGAAGCATGAAACCTATATTCAGACTGACTGCTATCATAGCACTTCTCCTTATTTGCGTGGCTGTGCAGGCACAACGCAGAAATTCCCGTTACAACGAATATATCAAACAATATGCCCCGCTTGCCGTGGAGCAGATGAAGGAACATAAGATACCCGCCAGCATCACACTGGCACAAGGTCTGCTGGAGAGCGGTGCGGGACAAAGCGCACTGGCACGCAAGAGCAACAACCACTTCGGCATAAAGTGCCATAGCGACTGGCGTGGGCGGAGAGTGTACCACGACGATGATGCCAAAGGAGAGTGCTTCCGCGCCTATCGCCACCCGAAGGACTCCTACGAGGACCACTCGCTCTTCCTGAAACGCGGCGCACGCTATGCTTTCCTGTTTAAGTTGAAGATTACCGACTACAAAGGCTGGGCGCGCGGCCTGAAAAAAGCGGGATACGCCACAGACCCTTCCTATGCCAACCGCCTGATAACCATTATCGAGGACTACGACCTGTATAAGTACGACAGCCGCGGCATGAGCAAGCGCGAGGCCCGCAAGTGGGAGAAAGAACTGAAGAAGAAACCCTGGCTTGCCAACCCGCATCAGGTGTATATTGCCAACGACATTGCCTACGTTGTGGCCCGCGACGGCGATACTTTCCAGTTCCTGGGCAAAGAGTTCGACATCAGTTGGCGCAAACTGGTGAAGTATAACGACCTGCATAAAGAGTATACCTTAGAGGCAGGCGACATCATCTATCTGAAAGACAAGCGCAAGAAAGCCGCCAAACCTCATACCGTTTATATTGTAAAAGACGGCGATTCCATGCACTCCATTTCGCAGAAGTACGGCATCCGCCTGAAGAATCTGTATAAGATGAACCGCAAGGATGCGGAATATGTGCCTGAAGTAGGGGACAGGCTGCGCCTGAGATAACGTTCAGGAAATATTATCGTAAGTGCTTGATACTCATAAGAAAGTATGTACCGGGAAATACCTCGGTTTGGTACGCGGAGTACCAACCGTTGGTATCTCTCGTACCATAGTGTGGTACTTGTCGTACCAAAGCTTGGTACATGCCCTACCAACGCGTGGTATGACAAGTACCAGCGCGTGGGACGGACGCAAAGGTTAGGAGTTTGGCCCGTTATCCCCTGCTGTTTTATATTTCCTCTACCGGACTTTTATGTTTTCTTTCCCGTCCGTTTCTTCTTTTCGTACAGTGCCGCTATCCGAAAATGTACAGAGTGTCCGAAAACGGACACTCTTCTTTTTGCCTTAACGCTTGTTTTCAACGATTTATGTTTTTGGCACGGATTTGGCAAGTATAAGGGCGAAGAATCGCAGGCTGTCCGTTTACGCAACAGGACAGCGGCAACGTAAAACAGTAAATAAAGACAGAAAATATGGATAGAGAGATTCCGAAAGAAGTTCGTAACAAAGAGCGTAACAAGAAAATCATTCGTTATGGCGGCATGGGCGCTGCGGGTATCGTTGTTATCAGTGTGCTCATTTCATTGATGCGCACGGGGGTGAAGGAGAAAGACATCGTGTTCTCCCAGGTAAGTACAGGCACGATTGAGGTCAGCGTAAGCGCTTCCGGAAAGGTGGTTCCTGCCTTTGAGGAGATTATCAACTCGCCCATCAACACCCGTATTCTGGAAGTATATAAGAAAGGTGGCGACAGCGTGGATATAGGCACGCCCATCCTGAAGCTGGATTTACAGAGCGCCGAAACCGACTACAAGCAGAAACTCGACGAGGAGCAGATGCGCAGCTACAAGCTGAAGCAGCTCAAGCTTGAGAATATGACCAAGCTGAACGACCTGGAGATGAAGATAAAGGTATCTGCCATGCAGTTGAACCGCAAGAGAGTGGAACTGCGCAACGAGCAATACCTCGACAGCCTCGGTTCGGGCACTACCGACAAAGTGCGTCAGGCGGAGCTGAGTTACAACGTGGCGGAGCTGGAATACGAACAGTTGAAACAGCAGTACGCTAACGAGAAGGAAGTGCTGGATGCCGAATATCAGGTGCAGGAGCTGGACTTCAGCATCTTCAGGAAGACGCTTGCCGAAACGAAACGCACGCTGGACGATGCGCAAGTCCGCTCGCCCCGCAAGGCAATCCTCACTTACATAAACAACCAGATCGGCGCGCAGGTGGCGGAAGGTTCGCAGATTGCCGTCATCTCCGATTTGAGCCACTTCAAGGTAGAGGGTGAGATAGCCGACACGTACGGCGACCGTGTTGCCGCCGGCGGCAAGGCGATAGTCAAGATAGGCAGCGAGAAGCTGGAAGGTACGGTGAGCAGCGTCACTCCGTTGTCCAAGAATGGTGTTATTTCCTTCACCGTACAGTTGAACGAGGACAACAACCGCCGTCTGCGCTCCGGCCTGAAGACGGACGTATATGTGATGAACGCCGTGAAAGAGGACGTGATGCGCATAGCCAACGCCTCTTACTACGTAGGTCGCGGGGAGTACGAACTGTTTGTACGCAATTCCGACAAGGAGATTGTGAAACGCAAAGTGCAGTTGGGCGATTCCAACTTTGAGTTTGTGGAAGTAATTGGCGGCTTGCAATCGGGCGATGAGGTGGTGGTGAGCGACATGAGCCAATATAAGAACAAGAATAAGCTGAAACTGAAATAACAATTAAATACCTACCATTATGATTAAGTTAACTGGCATCAACAAGATTTATCGTACCAACGAGATTGAAACCGTAGCGTTGGAGAATGTGAACCTCGAAGTGAACAAGGGGGAATTTCTCAGTATCATGGGACCTTCCGGTTGCGGTAAATCTACTTTGCTGAATATTATGGGTTTGCTGGATGCGCCTACCGGAGGCACGATTGAAATAGCCGGTACCAAGGTGGACGGCATGAAGGACAAGGAACTGGCGGCTTTCCGTAACCGGAAACTGGGCTTTGTGTTCCAGTCTTTCCATTTGATTAACTCGCTGAATGTGCTGGACAACGTGGAACTGCCTTTGCTGTACAGAAAGGTATCGTCCAAAGAACGCCGCCGCCTGGCAGAGGAAGTGTTGCAGAAAGTAGGCCTGAGCCACCGCATGCGCCACATGCCTACACAGCTCTCCGGCGGTCAGTGCCAGCGTGTTGCCATCGCACGCGCCATTATCGGCAATCCGGAGATAATCCTCGCCGATGAGCCTACCGGTAACCTGGACTCCAAAATGGGAGCGGAAGTGATGGAGCTGCTGCATCAACTGAACAAGGAAGACGGACGCACCATCGTAATGGTAACCCACAATGAAGAGCAAGCCAGACAGACCTCAAGGACAATCCGCTTCTTCGACGGCCGTCAAGTAGAATAACCCCCATAACCCATAACTTATAACTCATAACTCAAAAATGCAGACCATTCGCCAAGCTTTTATACTTTTACGGCAGAACCCGTTGCTGAGTACCATATTCATATTGGGTACGGCATTTGCCATTACCATGATTATGGCGATTGTGATTACCTGGCAGATGAAATATGCCGACATCGAGCCGGAAGTGAACCGTAACCGCTCTCTCTACATAAGCAAGATGCATTTGCAGGGCAAGGAGAACAAAGGCTGGAATAATTATACAGCCTGTTCGCCGGCTTTCATGAAGGACTGTGTGCAGCCGTTGCCCGAAGTAGAGGCCTGTACGGCATTTGTTCCGGCAACGGTCGCCCTGGTCTCCATGCCCGACGGTACCAATGCGGTGAAAGTGGATGCTATGGAAACCGACCCGGGATTCTGGAAAGTGTTCCGGATGCAGTTTGTCGCAGGACGGGGATTCGACGATTCCGACCGGGGCGGCGATGTGTCCGCCATTGTCGTGGCCGCCTCTGTGGCGCGGAAACTGTTCGGCACTACGGATGCGGTGGGCAAGACGGTGCTGCTGAACCGTAACGAAGCGCGTATCTGCGGGGTGGTAAAGGATGTTTCGGTCATTGCGAAGGATGCTTATGCGCAAGTGTGGCGCATGTATCCCGCCAAGTTGCAGGATGCCACTTCCATCCGGAGTTATGCCCAATCGCATACGGTGGTGGCGCTGGCACGCTCTTCCGAAGATATTCCGGCCATCAGGCAGGGAATAGCGAAGCGGGTGAAGGACATCAATGCCGTACAGGCCGAAACGCTGATGGACATTATGGAACAGCCCGATGAAATCGTGGCGCATGTCAATCATGTGTGGGCCAACGTAGGACCGGATTTGCGGATGTTGTACATACAGTACTCTCTGGCATTGCTCATTGTTCTTTTAGTGCCGTCGCTCAATCTGTGCGGTCTGAGCAACAGCCGTATGCAGCAGCGCATCAGCGAACTGGGCGTGCGTAAGGCATTCGGAGCGACGCGCGGCGTACTCATAAGGCAGATATTGAATGAAAACCTCGTACTGACTCTGATTGGCGGAGCGGTGGGGCTGGTGTTCAGCTATCTGGCCGTGTACGGCATGCGTACGTGGCTATTCACCAATAATCAGAACACCGGCACTTCCGGCGAGTTCGACCTGAGCATGTCGGTACTGTTCAGCCCTACGGTGTTCTGTCTGGCATTCCTTTTCTGTCTGGTCATCAACCTGCTGAGCGCAGGCCTGCCTACATGGCTTGCCGCACGGCACACAATTGTGGATTCTTTGAACGATAAATAAAGCGAGATTGATTATGAAATTCATAGTACATAACTTACGTATGATTCGGGCGCGTCTCCGCAGTAACGGATGGGTGCTTGCAGAACTGTTTCTGGTATTTATCGTGATGTGGTTTCTCTGCGATTCGCTGGGATGCCTGAAGTATACGTTCTATCGCCCGTTGGGCTATAACATAGACCATGTGTACCAGCTTTCAATGATTAAGGGCGGTGAAAGCCGGGACAGCAGCATGACGAGTGCGGACAAATATCTGGGCATCCTGCAGAAGCTCGAAAGGGAGCCTGCGGTTGAAGTGGCCGCCCTGTCGTATTGGAGCCTGCCGATGAGCGGCAATAATTCCTATAACTCGCTGGCTGTGCAGGATACCATCGGCTGTGCGGTGCGTATAATAAACGCTACCGGAGGATATACGCGGGTATTCCGCATGAAGGAAGATGCCGGACGTCCGTTTGCGGCAATGCCTGTGGGGAATGATGTCACGTCCGGCAATTATGTGATGCTGAGCGAGGGTACGGCCGACTATTATAAGGAAAGGGTGCCCGGCTTCTCTTTGGATACTCCCTTGAGCTGGTACGGGGATACCGCGAATGTGGTAACGCAGTGCGGCATGATCGGCAGTTTCCGTTCCTATCGCTATGGGGCCGATGCAAAGTGGGCTTTCCGGAGAATTGACGAGAATGTGATACGGACCGAATTACAGGATTATGAAGCGCAGATTGTTTTCCGTGTGAAGGAAAACATGGATTCTTCCGATTACCGGAGCAAGTTCCTGAAAGAGATAGCCCCGCATCTGGACACCGACAATATGTTCATTGCCGATGTAGCTCCTTACACGGAGCAGCAATATCAGTTTGAGGTGATGAAAGGCGATGTGGACAAGGTGAATACGCAAACGGTTGTGGTAGTATTCCTGTTGGTGAATGTGTTCCTGGGGCTGATAGGTACTTTCTGGTTCCGTACCCGTAGGCGCCGCAATGAAATAGCTTTGCGGCTTGCCATGGGCAGCACGAAGAAACAGATATTCTGTCTGCTTATGGGAGAGGGATTGCTGTTGCTGACTCTTGTTGCACTGCCCGCCATGATTGTCTGTTATAACGTGGGCATTGCCGAATTTACAATGGGACATACGGAACTGATTACCACCTGGCCGGTGGAATGGAGCTTCCTGCGTTTCCTGCTGGGCTCGTTGGGTGCATGGCTGCTGATAGCGCTGATGGTGGTGATTGGAATATGGTTCCCGGCACGGCAGGCTATCAAGATACAGCCGGCAGAGGCGTTGCACGAAGAATAGAATGTGAAACAAAATAAAAAAAGAAGAAATATGAGAACTGATATAGCGGGTGTTATCATTGCATTGGTATTGGCCTTTGCAGGTATGCTGAGTGTTTGTGCACAAGATGCAAAAGTAAGTGAAGTACGTAAGGTGGATGCTTTCTCGTCCATTGAGATAACCTCTGTGGGGACAATTCATTTTACACAGAGTGACACTTATTCTTTCAGGATTGAAGGCAGGGAGAAGTACGTGAAGAATACGCAGACCACAGTGAAGGACGGTCGTCTGCTGATAGGTTTCAAGGACGGGAAAAACAAGCGCAGGAGCAATCAGAAGGATGGCGTGACTATCTGGATTTCGGCTCCCGACTTGAAGGAGGTGGAGTTTACCGGTGTAGGCGAATTCAAATGTGAGAAACCCTTGAAGCTCGATGCCGTGTCATTCGAGATAAAAGGTGTGGGTGAAGTGAATGTCTCCGACTTGACGTGCAACGAGCTGAAAGTTGCCTTGCGCGGAGTAGGCAGCGCCGATATTCATGTAACCTGCGACTATTTGTCCGCCAAAATGGGTGGTGTGGGCGATGTCACTTTGAGCGGAACCGCCGGACGTGCCGATATTTCCAAAGGAGGCATAGGAGGAGTAAATACAGATAACTTGAAAATAGGCCGTTAAGATGATAAAGCAATACTTTGCACAAGCCTGGGCGCAGTTGCGGCAGCAGCCGATGATGAGCGCCGTCAGCATAGCCGGTACTGCGCTTGCCATATTCCTTATTATGCTGGTGGTAATGATGCAGCAGGTAAAGGTGGCTCCTTTTGCGCCCGAAAGCAATCGCGACCGCTTCCTGCATGTCAAGACAATGAGCATCTCCAACTCGAATTGGGGAGACGGTACAAGCAACGGACCGATGAGTGTACAGACAGCCCGTGAATGTTTTCAGTCGTTGAAGACGCCGGAAGCGGTCACTATCTATACCATTTTCCCCGTATCCACTCCGGTGTCTTTGCCGGGCAAACCGGCAGTCAGTGTGGATTTACGGCAAACGGACGACATCTTCTGGCGCGTATTCGACTTTTCCTTTATCAATGGAAAGCCCTATGATAAAGCCGTGTTCGATGCCGGGCAGCCGGTTGCCGTACTTACGGAGAGTGTAGCGCGCAGCCTCTTCGGAACGACTGATGTTGCAGGGCGTGAGTTTCTCCTCAGCCATGCGCCCTATCGCGTAGCCGGTGTCGTGAAGGATGTGTCTACACTGGCGGATTGCGCTTACGGACAGGTATGGGTTCCGTATACCTCAACGGGTATGGATAATGAAACATGGAACGACCGGCACATGGGAATGATGAGTTGTACGATGCTGGCGCGTAGCCGGGATGATTTCCCCGCTATACGCCAGGAAGCGGAACGTCGTAAATCGGAGTATAATACGCTTATCGGAGAGAACGGCTGGAAGCTGATTTACCGCAACCGCCCTTACGACCAGGAAAAGAATGCCATTGCTTTCGGCGCCAATATCGAACCGGATGTGAATGCGGCGCGCCGTCAGCGGATTATCATCTTCGTCATTCTGTTGATAGTGCCTGCCATCAATCTTTCGAGCATGACACAGAGTCGCTTGCGTCAGCGGGTATCGGAAATCGGAGTGCGCCGTGCTTTCGGCAGTACACGGATGGAGCTGATAGGGCAGATTGTGGCGGAGAATCTGGTAATGACTTTATTGGCAGGTGTTGTCGGTTTGCTGTTGAGCGTGGCCTTTGCATACGTGGGCAACACGTTGCTTTTTGCGCAGGAATTCAGTCAGACTTTGAACCCGCCGGAAGTGGATGCTTCCATTCTGCTTCATGCTTCCACCTTTGGGTGGGCGTTGCTGTTCTGCTTTGTGCTGAATCTGATGAGCAGCGGTTTCCCGGCATGGAAGGCTTCCCGCATCGGGATAGTGAACGCATTGGGAGGACGGTTGCACTAAACGCTTGTCGCTAACTATTAATTACGGAAAGAAATGACTAAGAAACTTTTAGTACAGATAAAGAATGAATGGCGCAATAACCTGTGGCTGGCGTTGGAATTGCTGGTTGTAAGCGTTGTGATGTGGTTTGTGGTGGACTATCTCTATACGCGTACGGCAACTTATCTGGAGCCGCGGGGCTTCGACATCAGCCATTGCTACCTTATCGAAATGGGAAAGCTTACCGATAAGAGTCCCGATTATATCCCGAACCAGACCGATGAGCAGGAAGATGCCGATATTCTTGAACTTGTGGACCGTCTGCGCCGTCGTCCGGAGATAGAGGCGGTGAGCCTTTCGCAAAACTCATATCCATATAATGGCAGTAACTCCACAGATCTGGTGCAGTACGATACGCTGGTCTCCGGTAATTGGACGATACGCCGTTTGGTGACTCCCGATTTTGTGCGTGTGTTCCGTTATCAGGGCACACGTGGCGAGACGCCCGAACAGCTTGCCGGGATGTTGGAAAGGGGAGAGTTCCTTGCTTCCGACAACCTTTACCGGAAGTACGGCCATCCGCTGACGGAGTTCGTAGGCAAGAGCTTCCGGCTTTTCGGCGATACGATACAAACCTACCGGCTGGGAGCGGCCTTGGAGAATGTACGTTACAATGATTTCGAGCAGGCCCGCGATTCGTATACCTTTCTTTATAAACTCGATTGGTATGATACGGGATTGGAACTCTGTGTCCGTGTCCGCGAAAATCAGGACCATGATTTCATCCAACGCCTGAAAGCGGACAGTGAGAAACAGTTCCGTATCGGCAATGTCTTTATCTCCGAGATACGCTCCTTTAAGGACATCCGCCGTAATTTCCAGCAGGCATGGAGCAACGACCTGCGCAATTATGTAATGGGTATGGGATTTCTGTTGCTGAATATATTTTTGGGACTGCTCGGCACTTTCTGGTTCCGTACCCAGCAACGCCGTTCGGAGATTGCCCTGCATAAGGTGCATGGAGCATCGGACATGAGTATTTTCACCCGTCTGATAAGCGAAGGGCTGCTTTTGCTGTTGCTTGTCACGCCTGTCGCTTTGTTCATTGACTATAACCTGGCAAGTATGGAACTGAACTCCTGGCGCAACGGTACGACTTTGGAGTGGGAGCGTTTGTTGCTTTGCGCTGCCATCAGCTTCCTGCTGATAGGATTGATGATTGCGATTGGTATAGGCATTCCGGCACGCAGGGCGATGAAGGTACAACCGGCAGAGGCTTTGCATGATGAATGATTTTAGGAAGTTAAACGAATAACGGAATATGATACGTCTTTACTTTCAGCAAGCGCTATATCACTTGCGCGAGAATCCCATCATAACATGGGTTTCCGTACTGGGTACGGCATTGGCCATCTGCATGATTATGGTGCTTGTCATCACTTTTCAGGTGCGGCTCGTGGACTGCGAGCCTGAGGTGAACCGCAGCCGTTCGCTGTATGTGTCTGCCATGTCCGTCAAGAACAAGGGCGGAAGCGACGGCGATTCATCCAACGCCCGCATGTCGGTGCGTACGGGGCGCGAGTGCTTTAAGAGTCTCACTACGGCGGAGGCGGTAACGTTGGTTTCCTTGCCCGAAAAGGTACGTGTGTCCCTGCCGGCAGGCAACAAGGTCCCTGCCGACATGGTGCAGACGGACGACGCCTTCTGGCATATCTTCCGGTTCCGCTTTCTCAGCGGCAAGGCATTTACCAAGGCCGACAGCGATGCCGGAGTGCTATGCGCCGTGTTGAGCGCTGCGGTGGCGCGCCGCCTGTTCGGCACAACGGACGTTGCGGGAAAGACGGTGCAGTTGAACTATGTAGAGTACCGTATATCCGGTGTAGTGGCGGATGTGTCCGTACTGGCCACTTCCGCCTATGCGCAGGTGTGGATTCCTTATACGTCCACAGACATTGCCCGGCTGGCGTGGTGGGAGGAGACCGTAGGACAGATGAGGGCGGTTATCCTTGCACGTTCCGCATCCGATTTTCCGGCTATCCGTGAGGAGGCGGAACAACTTCGCCGTAAGTATAACGACAGCCTGCGCGACTCGGAAGTGTTCTATCGCGGGCAACCCGATGAGCGGTTTGCCAACCTTTACCGCAAGTGGAGCGAAACACCCGATACCAAAGCCATTATCCTGCGCTATATGCTCGTTATTGCCATCCTGTTGCTTGTGCCTGCCATCAACCTGAGCAGCATGACGCTCTCCCGTATGCGCAGACGTATGGCGGAGATAGGCGTGCGCAAGGCTTTTGGGGCTACGGGTGGCGAACTGATACGCCAGATATTCTTTGAGAACCTGTTGCTGACATTGTTTGCCGGCGTGTTGGGACTTGCGCTGAGTTACGCCGCCACCTTCCTGCTGAACGGTTTCCTTTTCAACAACAGCACCAATGCCTACCTCAGCGGGGAAACCGCCCTGACACCGGGCATGCTGCTTTCGCCCTGGGCATTCCTTGCAGCTTTCGGTTTCTGTTTGCTGATGAACATCCTTTCGGCAGGCATACCGGCATGGAGGGCTTCGAGAATGAATATAACGGATGCGATCAATCAAAGGTAAATGATGGTTATGAAAACAATATTGAAACAAATAAAGAACGAGTGGAACAGCAATCTTTTTCTCTTTGTGGAGCTGCTGCTGGTCTTTGTCGTGCTGTGGTATATTGTGGACTGGACGCTTGTCACCGCACGGGTCTATCACGCTCCGATGGGATTCGATACGGAGCACTGCTACAACATCACCGTAAGCAAGCTGGGAGAGGACTCGCCTCTTTATAATTCGGAGCTGACTGCCGATGATGATATGGACGACTTGCTCCGGCTTACGGACAGGCTGCGCCATTGTCCTGGCGTAGAGGCCGTTGCCCTTTCGCAAAACTGCTTTCCGTACAATGAGGGCAGTAACGGTATTGATTTGGGTATTGACTCCGTGGCTGTCAATGTGCATCTTCTTTGGGTGGAGGCGGACTTTTTCCGCGTGTTCCGTTATGCCTTTACGGAGGAAGCTGAGTTTGCCAAGGTAGAGACTGCATTCCGCAATGACGAGCCGGTGGTATCTTCCAATCTCACCGAAGGACATCCGGAATTGGGAGGCGGTGCGTCCTTGCCGGGGCGGGAAGTCTTGCTGTTGAACTACGGCAAGGATGTCCGCCGTCGCATCGGTGCGGTGGGCACGCCCGTGCGCTGGTCGCATTTCCATACTCCGTCGCAGTGGGGCGGGGCTTTTGCAGCCCTTCCGCTCAATGCGAAGAGGTTACGGAATTTCGGCGATCCCCGTTATGTCACAGTCAGCCTGCGCGTTTCCGAAGATGCCGATAAGAACTTTGCCGAAAAGCTGATGAATGATGCCGACCGCCTTTATCAGGTAGGTAATCTGTATCTGCTGGACATTACACCTTTCAGCCATTTGCGCGAAATCTGCGAGCTGGAAGACATGAACGAATGGAAGACGCAGCTTTGCGTGCTCGGTTTCCTGCTGTTGAATATCTTCTTGGGCGTTATCGGCACGTTCTGGTTTCGTACGCAGCAACGCCGTAAAGAGGTTGCGCTGCGGATGGCGCTGGGCAGTTCGCGCCGGGAGATTTTCTCCTGTCTCATGTACGAAGGGGTGTTGCTGCTTACGCTGGCGGCCGTACCGGCGGCTGTCATCGCTTTCAATATCGGTTATGCCGAACTGGTGGATGTGGGCAAGATGCCTTTCGATGCCGGACGCTTCCTGCCGGCTCTTGCCTTGACATGGCTGCTTATGGCGCTGATGATTGTTGCCGGAATCTGGTATCCTGCTTATGGAGCGATGAAAGTACACCCGGCAGAAGCATTGCATGATGAATAAAGTTTTTTAAGAAAAGATGTATATTCTCGATATAAGCTTGTATATTTGCGTAGTTATAAAGAAGTTTACGCAGACAAATCAAAACAAACGGAATGGGAAAACACTTTTTCTTAACATGTTCATTAGCTTTCTTATGCATGATATCGGGGGCGCTTTCGGCTGCGGAAAACAATTATAATGTACTTTTCATACAATCATATACAAACAGCTCTTCCTGGCATAATAACCTTATTGCCGGTTTGCAGGACGGCTTGAAAGAAGGCGGTGTAAAAGCAAACGTGGTTATAGAATATCTGAATGCCGATTTTTGGACGTTTGCTTCGGAGTGTGTCATCATGCGCCGCATATGCGAACGTGCCAGACAGCGGAAAACGGATTTGATTGTGACGTCCAGCGATGAGGCTTTCTTTACCTTGACTCACTGCGGCGATTCTTTGCCGTATCAGATACCGGTAGTTGTTTCGGGCATTAAATATCCTGACAGGAAGTTGTTCGACCGTATGCCGAATGTCTCGGGCTTCACTTCAGTAACGGATTTCAATGTGTTGCTTGAGGAAGCCATACGTTTGTTTCCTGCACGTAAGGAGATTGTCTGCCTGTCGGACAGCAGTTTTTTGAGTGCTAAGGGAGTGGAAGCGGTAGAAGAAGCCTGGGAGTCTTTTCATAAGAAACATCCCGAATACAGTTTTAAGGAACTGAATGTACAGAGAAAGTCCCTCAACTCTCTCGTTACGTCTATTTGTTACGATTATCATGCCCATAAGTACATTGTTATAGCTCCTAAGTGGATTCCTTTTCTTTCCTTGAAATTGAAAGCTCCTGTATTTGCCAATCAAAACCTGGCAATGACAAGCGGTGTTTTATGTGTTTATGATGTAGAACCGGCGGCAGATACTTATGCTGCGGGCATACAGGCGGCAAGTATTCTGAAGGGCCGGTCGCCTGCTTCATTTGGAATAGGAGACTTGGGCGGCAAGTTATTGTTCGACTACAAGCAGTTGGACTTCTTCCGTGTAGATGTGGACAATGTTGAAAAACGGGGAATCGTTTTGAATATTCCTCTGATGGACCGCTATCAGGCCTGGTTTATTCTGTTCTATTCGGTAATAGTGGGTGCGTTGGCGTTTCTTGTAGTCTGGCTCTATCGGAGCAACCGGCGTGAATCGCGCAAGCGGATACATGCGCAGACCCGTCTGCTGATACAACACCGTCTGGTGGAACAGCGGGACGAATTCGATAAGATATTCTGTTCTATTCGCGACGGACTGGTTACGTATGATATGGATTTGAGAATCCATTTTGTGAACCGGGCTTTAGTGGAGATGCTGGGATTGCCTGCTGAAATGTATACGACACGTCCGTACGAAGGACAGATTGCCGGTTCCATTCTCCATATTTACATGAATGGAGAGAATATCCTGCAGGCTCTGCTGAAACAGGTGATACAGGATAGGAAGCCTGTCATTATACCGGAAAAGGCATTCATGCAGGAGAATACCAAAGGTACTTATTTCCCTGTTTCGGGCGAGGTGGTTCCTATCTTTGCGAAAGATAAACTGACGGGTATGGCAATTGTCTGCCGTAATATATCCGAAGAAGAGATGCAGAAGCGTTTTTTCAATATGGCTATCGAGGAAAGCTCCATTTATCCGTGGCAGTACAACACACGGTTGAAATGCTTCCATTTTCCCGACGGACTGCTGCAACGTTTCAATTGCTACGACAATACGGACTATATTTCGAGGGAAGAACTGGATCGGATTGTCCATCCGGAAGACCTTTCCCGCACATGCAGGCATTTCGACAATATCATGCTGGGGCATGAGCCGAACTCGCGCATGAGTTTCCGGCTGCAAAACGCAGATGGCGGATATGAGTGGTGGGAGTTCCGGAGTACCGCTTATGAGGGGCTCACGGTAGATATACCTTATAGGGTATTGGGTATATGCCAGAGTATCCAGCGTTATAAAGACACCGAAGAGGAACTTATCGCAGCCCGTGACCGTGCCTTGCAGGCTGACAGATTGAAATCTGCGTTCCTTGCCAACATGAGCCATGAGATACGTACTCCGTTGAATGCGATAGTCGGTTTCTCCGATTTACTGAAAGACCTGCAAGCCTTTTCTTCGGAAGAAGTACAGCAGTTTGTCGAGACTATCAATATAAACTGCACGCTGTTGCTGGCTCTGATTAATGATATTCTGGACCTCTCGCGCATCGAATCGGGCACAATGGATTTTCAGTTCTCTTCTTACAATCTTACGTTTATCATGCAGGAAGTTTACGACTCCCAAAGGCTGAGCATGCCGCAGGGAGTGAAATTATGCACCGATTTTCCGGAAGGGGCCGATAAGTATATCACTACCGATGCCGTACGCTTGAAGCAGGTTTTGAATAATCTGATTAACAATGCCAAGAAATTTACCGTGCAAGGGAGCATCACTTTAGGATATAGAGTGGATGAATCCGGATATACAACCGTCTTTGTGGAAGATACCGGAGCGGGTATATCCGATGAAGACCAGAAGCATATCTTCGAGCGTTTCTATAAGGCGGACAGCTTTACGCAAGGGGCCGGTTTAGGGTTGAGTATCTGCCAGACAATTGTGGAACGTATACACGGAACCATTACGGTGACTTCAAAGCCGGGCAGAGGAACCCGCTTTGAAGTCCGCATGAGCGATGATGTAATATGATTGCCGGTTGGTTTTAGAGTTTATTCTATCCTTTTGCATCCGTTGGATTGCAGGAACTCGTCGAGCATCAGTTCGTAGTTGCCATGCAGCATGATGTGATGGTTGCCCAACGGGTTTCTCAGGAAATATTCCGCCGGGGCGTTCATCTTGATACGTACCTGCGTGCGGCACATATTGATGTAGTTGGTGTTTTCGGTCAGTGTACCTGTGCCGAGGTAATATTCGTCCAGACATTCTCCGCCGCATTTCACGATTGTCACGTCTCCGGCAGGCAGTATTCCCTGTATGCCGATGCCGCTTTCCGTTTCAAAGTGGTTGCGGATGATGAACTGCTCTGTCTGTGCGATGCCGATGGTGCAATGCGCCAGTATGATTTCGTTGGTGCGTGCATTAATCATGGAAGGATTGGCCATGAAAGCAGGTTTGCCTGTGAGCACTTTGGCAGCGAGCATGGTGAAGACGGACTGCAAATCGCCTTCGCATCCGGCAATGATGCCCTCGTCATTCAGCAGGGAAAGCGCCAGGCAGCCGGTAGTGCCCGTCTGTTCTATCAGGCGGAAGCAACTTAGGGTGAGTGCGCTTAAACGGTCTTCGTCCACAATCTTCCGGATGGCGCGGTACAGGCGCATTGCCTTTATCATATCTTCGGGCGACGCTTCCCGGCAGGCAAGCGCTTTTCCGGCAAGGCCGGCACATGCTTCGCCTACTTCATCATCCGTGATTTGGTTGTAATATTCGTACACGCGTTCCAGTGCGATGTCCGTGTATTCCACTCCCCAGCGTCGTTTGGCAAGCAGATAATCCACGTTGCTGGCAATGAGCCAGCTCGACGGAGTGCCTATTACACCGATACGCATCCCGAAGAGGCTGCGCTGTGCCATAAAATTGCTGTGCAGTACAAAAATACGTTTGATGATTTCGGACAGTTCGCCATGAAGGATTTCGCTTTTCATTCCCCGGCTGCGCAGCCAGGAAGATATTTCGAGGGCGGCGGCAAGCGAGTTCTGCATACCGTCTGCCAGGATGATGGCAGGGCGGGGAAGAGCCTCGAAATGCTGGATAACCAGCCGTTCCACTCCGCCGGTGGCGATGAACAGGATGCTGAAATCGTCAGGAGACAGCTTGTTGATATCTTGGTAATCTATGAAATTGACGGTGAAATATTTTTCCAGTTCGTTCAGGATTATTTCATGGGAACTGCGGACTGATGCTTGCTTATGTAGCAGTGAAGCAAAAGTTATTAGGTTGATGACCATAGCGTTACTTACTATTTTAAATGTTGGTTTAAGATAAAACGGTTGTGGTTGTTCATTTGTTTACTATTTCAAAGGTACAAGATTCTTTTTAAATAGCATAGTGTTTTTAATATAGATAAGGTTTTTAAAGTTTTTATGTCTTTGCTTCCCTTTGGTATCAAATAAATCACTACATTTGCGACTCAAATGATAAAATGATATAAAAAACTCATGCCAACAATTTCTATTCGCGGAATGGAGATGCCCGCATCTCCTATCAGAAAGCTGGCTCCCTTGGCAGATGCAGCCAAGCAACGGGGCATCCATGTATTCCACCTCAATATCGGACAACCCGACCTGCCTACGCCGCAAGTCGCGATTGACGCCATCCGCAATATTGACCGTAAGGTATTGGAGTACAGTCCCAGTGCAGGCTACCGCAGCTATCGCGAGAAGTTGGTGGGGTATTACGATAAGTACAACATCAAGCTCACAGCCGATGACATAATCATTACATCCGGCGGTTCGGAAGCGGTGCTGTTCTCTTTCATGGCATGCCTCAATCCGGGTGACGAGATTATCGTGCCCGAACCGGCTTATGCCAATTACATGGCATTTGCCATCTCTGCCGGAGCCAGGATACGTACGATTGCAACGACCATCGAAGAGGGATTCTCGTTGCCTAAAGTGGAGAAGTTTGAGGAGCTGATAAACGAACGTACGCGTGCCATCCTGATTTGTAACCCCAACAACCCTACCGGCTACCTTTATACCCGCCGTGAAATGAATCAGATACGCGACCTTGTGAAGAAGTACGACCTCTTCCTCTTCTCCGACGAGGTGTATCGCGAGTTCATCTATACGGGCTCTCCATACATCTCCGCCTGCCATCTGGAAGGCATCGAGAACAATGTAGTCCTGATTGATTCCGTTTCCAAGCGTTATTCCGAATGCGGTATCCGTGTAGGTGCACTGATAACGAAGAACAAAGAGATACGCGATGCCGTTATGAAGTTCTGCCAGGCGCGTTTGAGTCCGCCGTTGATAGGTCAGATTGCTGCCGAAGCGTCTTTGGATGCCGGCGAAGACTATCTGCGCGATACCTACGACGAGTATGTAGAACGCCGTAAGTGTCTGATTGACGGTCTGAACCGTATTCCCGGCGTATATTCGCCCATTCCGATGGGAGCGTTCTATACCGTGGCCAAGCTGCCCGTAGACGATTCGGACAAGTTCTGTGCATGGTGTCTTTCCGAATTCCAGTACGAAGGGCAGACTGTTTTCATGGCTCCGGCTTCCGGCTTTTATACCACTCCGGGTTCCGGCCGCAACGAAGTGCGCATCGCTTACGTCTTGAAGAAGGAGGATTTGATCCGTGCACTGTTTGTGCTTTCCAAAGCGCTCGAAGCCTATCCGGGACGTACGGAATAGAAGATATATAATACTACTGATGAATTTATCCCGTTTCATAGCGCTGCGTATTTACCGCAGTTCCGATGTCGGAAAGCAAGTTTCCCGTCCTGCCGTGCTGATAGCAACTATCGGTGTTGCTATCGGGTTGGCGGTGATGATTATTGCCGTGTCGGTGATAATCGGTTTCAAGAGCGAGGTACGCGATAAGATAATCGGTTTCGGCTCGCATATCCAGATTAGCAATTCGGATGCGGCGCGTTCTTTTGAAACCCGCCCCATAGCCGTGACGGACAGCATGCTTGCCGCTCTTGCGGATAATTCCGGTGTGAAACACGTGCAACGCTATTCCACCAAGCCGGGTATGATAAAGACGTCCGATGCCTTTCAGGGCATGGTATTGAAAGGTATAGGGCCGGAGTATGGCAGTTCTTTCTTCCGCCGTCACCTGATAGAGGGAGAGTTCCCGCAGTTCAGCGACTCGGCTTCTACCAACCGTGTGGTCATTTCAAAGGCGATAGCTGACAAACTGAAGCTGAAGCTCGGCGACAAGATAGACACCTACTACATACAGGACGATGTGCGCGCCCGCCGCCTGACAATCGTCGGCATTTACCAGACCAACTTTTCCGAATACGACAACCTGTTTCTGCTTACAGACCTGTGCCTGGTGAACCGTCTGAACAAGTGGCATCCCGACCAGGTGAGCGGAGTGGAGCTGGAGCTGTACGACTACGATAAACTGGAAGAAACCACCTACCGGATAGCCGATGAAGTGGGCCGGCATCCCGACCCTTACGGGGCAGAATATTGTGTACTCAACGTAGAGCAGTTGAACCCGCAGATTTTTGCATGGCTCGGCATCTTGGATGTCAATATATGGGTTATCCTTATTCTGATGATTGGCGTTGCCGGGTTTACCATGGTTTCGGGGCTGCTGATAATCATCATAGAGCGCACCTCCATGATTGGTGTTCTGAAATCTTTGGGAGCGAACAACCTTACTATCCGCAAACTGTTTCTTTGGCTGGCGGTATTCCTCATCGGAAAAGGAATGCTGTGGGGCAATGTAATAGGACTGGCTTTCTATTTTATCCAGAAGTGGTTCGGCTTGTTCCGTCTCGACCCGGAAACCTATTATATGGACACCGTTCCCGTATCTTTCAATCTTTGGCTTTTCTTGTTGCTGAATGTCGGCACGCTGCTGGCTTCAATCGCTATGCTGTTAGGACCGTCCTACCTCATTACACGGATTCATCCGGCAAATTCCATGCGCTACGAGTAGGGTAATTCCTCATTTATTTTCTCAGGAATTCGCTTTTCTTTCTAAACAGACAGTAGAGCTTCCAGCGGAGAGATTGCAGCGGCTGGAGTACATCGAACACGGGCAGCGACCAGTAGTATCTGCGCCGGTCGTTTAAATCCTTGGCAGTCTTGTTGACGATGATGGCTTGCAGGATAAACCGGAGTATCCAGACGAGGAATGCAATGCCTGCCGCCAGCCAGTGGAAATGCAGTATGGCTGTTGCGAGCGTAGCCATCCATGCGGCATGGAACGCGAGGCGGATAGTGGTTTCCAGTCCGGCAAGCCAGCGTTGCATGCCGTGATAGAGGCGGGCGGTAGATGCGTAACCGATTTTCTCTTCCCGCCAGTCTTTTGCGCGGAATACGGGTTGCATGCGTACGGTGGCATCCGCATCGGTTTCCACGCGGGTATTTTCGGCAGTGGCTACATGATTGACGAACAGGTCGTCATCGCCGCGCTGAAGGTTGAGATGTGCAGAGAACCCTTTGTGTTCGTAAAACAACTCCTTGCGGTAGGCAAGGTTACGCCCGATGCCCATATACGGGCTTCCGGCAAGCGCAAAGCCGAGGTAGCGCATGGAAGTGAACAGATTGTCGAAAGCCACACGCTTGTGCAGCCAGCCTTTACCGCGTTCATAGCCGCTATATCCCAAGACAACTTGCGTACGCGAGGTGAAGTTGCGTGCCAGCAGCCGCAGCCATTGGTTGCTTTGCGGGCAGCAGTTGGCTTCGGTAAAGACGAGCCAGTCGTATTTGCTGGCTTTCACGCCGAGAGTGGCGGCAAGCTTCTTCCGGCTGATGTAGCGGGAAGAGTCGGGGACAAAGCTGTGGTAGAGGTGCGGGTATTTCTCTTCCAGCAAAGTGAGGTAATCTTCGCTTTCGTCCGTGTTTCCGTCATTGATAACGATAACCTCAAATTGCGGATAATCCTGCTCCAGCACAGCTTTCAGGTTACGCCGCAGGTTTTCGCATTCTTCACGTGCGCAGATGATGACCGACACCGGCGGGAGCTCCTGCGAGAAGTGTACATTGCCGCGCTTCACGGCACGGCTGCGCAGGTGGATGCGGTTGTACAGGCAAAGGTAATAAAGGGCTTGAATGATAAAAAGAGTTCCCGTCGCTGCGAGTAATATCTGCTCGGTTGTATCGAATGTAAATGCTTCCATGTGTCCTATGACGTTTTATAACGTGCAAAGGTACGAAATTCGTCACAGATTACATGGTCTGATGCAGATTATTTATTTCCGGCACAACCTCAAACTTCGTTCCGGGGAAATGCCTGGAAAGATACTCCCGTATGTATTGCATCGTATCGTTCTGTATGGTCTTGTCCTCTACCGTGGGATAAAGGTTGTACAATACGGTGTCGAGCGTAATTCCCCGGTGCTTGACAGCTTCAAGGCTTAGCAGGGTGTGATTGATGCTGCCCAGCTTGCCGGATGTCACGAAGATAAGGGGGTAGTTCTTATCGGCAATGTAGTCTATGGTGAGATATTCTCCGGTCAGGGGAACCATCAGTCCGCCGGCTCCTTCCACGAGTACGGTATCGTAGCGGCGGGCAAGCTCCTGCGTGGCGTTCTCTATTTTGTCGAAGTCGATAGGACGGTTGTCGATGCGTGCCGCAAGATGGGGAGAGCAGGGATAGGAGAAGATTTCGGGCATTGTAAGCCCCTCGTTATCCTCAGGCAGATAGCCGGTGCCCATGATGCGGCGGTGCAGGTCGATGTCCTCGGAGTGTCCGGTATTGCCGGTTTGAATGAATTTCTGGGTGATGACGCGCTGTCCGTTCCGGGATAGCTGCTTGGCATACCAGGCAGTGCAATAGCTTTTTCCGGCATCCGTATCAATGCCGCTGATGAAATAAATGTTTGGTTTCATAATTCTTTATATCCTTATGTAAATTAACTGATTAAATATCGGTGCTCATACCTCTTATCACCTATGTGTTTGCCGAATTCCTCATCCTTTATTTTAAAATCTCTTATACCTCATACTTCATACCTTATACTTTACATTTCGTACCTTATGCTTCGTATTTTGTACTTCATCCCTTATACTTCTTACTTTGTCTTTCCTCTTTTTCTCGCTATTACATAAATCGGGTGATAAGTCAGCGAAACACTACGGTCGTCCTTGCCGTACATCCGGATATATTCCTCGCAGAAACTTTGCAGGCGTCCGCGCGTCCAGACTCTCTTTTCCGTCCCGGTAACACCGGTTTGTCTGAGGTGTTGCAACACTTCGAGCGGAGTGCCGAATGGCAGGGAGACAATCTCTTCTTCGGCATAAAGAACCTCGAAGCGGGAAGACAGCAAGGCTTTCAGTTCTTCGAGCGAGAAGTACTCCAGTCCGTGTCCGGTCAGGGTATGTATCTCCTGCATATTCCTCTTGCCGAAAGTGCTGAATGCGAGAATGCCACCGTCCGATAGGAAGCGGTGGCAGCGGGTGAAGAACCGTTCCGTATCGGCAAACCATTGCAGGGTGGAGCAGGACGTTATCAGGTCCGTCCCTTGCGGGAAATCAAGAGTTTCCGCATCACACGGCAAAAAGCTGACGGCAGGGGATATAAGCGGGGTTCCGTAAAGTGGCACTTTAGCTTTCTCAAGTGGCACTTTAGCGCCGTAGAGTTCTACTTTATCATCGTAAAGTAGAGGTTTATGAGGCAGAGGTTCACCGGCCGGCAACAAATCGCAGATACACTCCCTCATTTCGGGACACAAGTCGTTGAGCAACAGAGTTTCCGGTTGCAATGCGTGCAGCAGCAAACGGGAGTAGCACCCGGTTCCGCATCCGAACTCTACGATATGGCGGAAGGGGGAGGCGTTGCCTGACAAACTCCGCGTATTGCCGTCGCCGTTGTGTGCCGCAGCAGACGGGCAGGCATGTTTCGTGAGCAGGCGCAGCATTTTCTCCGCCACCTGCTGCTGCACAAGAGCTTCTCGGCCGTACGTATTCCGTGCATGGGCAAAGCGTCTTGCAACGAGGGCTTTGTCGATGGATTGAATGGTACTGCAAATCATTTTCTGTTTCGTTTCATTCAATATTTATGGTTTTGACATGATATCTGAATTCACTGGCAGTCATCTCCCACATATCTTGCAGCAGAAAGCGGAACATGGACTCGTCATAGTGTGCGTTGTCCGTCAGGACCGGATGGCAGTCTATCAGGTCGCAAAAGTTCATCTCCATGTTTTCGGGCGGGAAAATCCGGTCGTTCTTGCCGATGAAGGCGTAGTTGTATTCGTAGTTATACTTTTCGATGTTTGCCTCATACTTATCTTCCTTTTCCTCGTCGTAACTTTTGTTATTTGCATCTCCGAACATATCGAAGTACCGCTCCAGAATGAGCCTCAGTTCTTCCTTTATTTCGTCGAAGTCCCGTCGGGGAGTCACTTCCATGAATGCCTTGTAGGCGTTGCTGTCCTTGCACATGCGGCGCAGGAACTTCTGGAGCGTTGCGGGGGTAAGCCCGTCGAGAGTAGCCTGAAAGGTGTTCACGGGGATACCTTCCAGATTGTCGATGGGGTATGTAGTTCCGTTGAACGCCAGGCTGAACACCTTGTCCCGGGAGACTTGGCTCAGTATGAGAGAGCCCATCCACACACCCATGGACCAGGCTACCACGTTTACTTGCCGGTAACGGTCGAAGATGGAATAGTCGAAATCCAGCGTGCGGTAGTCGTAGCAAATCATGTAGTCCATGTCTTTGGGACGGTACTGCTTGAAGGGAGTTTCGTCCGCTGCCCAACCGGCAAAGAAAAGGAGTAACTGGGGATGGTTCTCGTTGATAATGTACACTTGTTTCATTGTTCTTTTTTGTTAGATGAAGATGCCCTTCTGTATGAAGATGCATTTCGGTTAATATTCCAATGCCGTCTGTTACGGGCATTGCTTAAAGTATTTTCGGGTTATTTCAAGTTCTCCGTTCTTTTCTTCAGTTCTTCTATTTCCTCTTGTCTGATATCGGCTGTCAGCGAAAAACGGATGCGCGACGTTCCTTCCGGCACTGTAGGCGGGCGCACGGGCAGGGCGTAAAAGCCATGCCGTTGCAAGGCCTCTGCTTTCAGCACGGTATCCGCACTCTGCCCGATAATCATCGGGACGATGTGGCTGGCGCCGGGGCAGGTGTATCCTTGTGCCTGCAGGGCTTCGCGAAGCGAACGACTGATGTGTGCCAGATGCTCGCGCCGTTCCCGCATGTCTGCCAGCCGGCGCATGACAAACAGTGTCCAAGCGATGTTTACGGGGGGCAGTCCGGTGGTGAAGATAAGTGTGCGCATGCGGTTGACGAGGTATTCCCGTATCACCTTCCGGCATACGATGTAAGCGCCTGCGGATGCTGCCGCCTTGCCGAACGTGCCGACAAGGAAGTCGATGTCTCCGGTGCAGCCGGACTCCTCGGCGCAACCGAGTCCCTGTCTGCCGCGCACGCCGAAAGCATGGGCCTCGTCCACGTAGAGCAGCACATTGCCGTACCGGCGTTTCAGTTCCGCCAGAGCGGGCAGGTCGGCTTGGTCGCCGTCCATGCTGAAGATGCTTTCGGTGACGATGATGATTTGGCGAAAGGCGGAGTGGTGCTCTTTGAGCAGTCGTTCCAGTTGTGCCAAATCGTTGTGACGGTAGCGGATGCATTTGGCGGCAGACAGGCGGATGCCGTCAATCAGGCTGGCATGGACGAGCTTGTCGGCAAGTATCAGCGTCTGTGCATCGCTTACGGCGGGCAGGATGCCCGTGTTGGCATGATACCCGCTGTTGAACACCAGTGCGGCTTCCGTGCCGAAAAGGCGTGCCAGTTCGGCTTCCAGCTCTTCGTAAACGGTGAAGTTGCCCGTCAGCAACCGGGAAGAAGAAGAGGTGGGCAGGAACGTGTCGGGGGTGAGCGTGCGCAGGAATTCCTCGCGCAAGGCCCGGTCGGATGCCAGCCCCAGGTAGTCGTTGGACGAGAGGTTCAGCATGCGTTTGCCGTTCACGATGACATCCCTGCCGTCGTGTACCATCCGGGGCAGGCGGCGCAGGTTGCTGTGCTCTTCAAGAAGTTGCAGCTCTTGCTGCATGTGCGATATAGTGCTCATTGGCTATGTTTGTTTTTGAAATATAAGGAAGTTTATTGTTCCCTTATTTCTTTTGTAACTTTAATCTCTTATCTCTTTTATAATCTTAATCAGTCCCTTCGTCAGTGTGCCGAGCTGTTCCGGTTTGATGATAAAGGGCGGCATCAGATACACCAGCTTGCCGAACGGACGCACCCAGATACCTTCCTCGACGAAGCGCCGTTGCATCCATGCCATATCCACCGGACGTTTGGTCTCTATCACGCCGATGGCTCCGAGTACGCGCACATCCGCCACTTGCGGCAGTTGGCGCGCGGGTTCCAACTCTTGCTTCAACTGCGCTTCGATGCGCGCCACCTTCTCCTGCCAGTTGTATTCGGGAGACGTGAGCAGGCGTACCGATGCACACGCCACGGCACATGCCAGCGGGTTGCCCATAAACGTGGGTCCGTGCATGAATGCACCCGGGGCGTGGTTGGAGATGGTGTCCGCTACTTCGTTGGTGGCCAGTACGGCGGAAAGCGTCATGTAGCCGCCGGTAAGCGCCTTGCCTATGCACATGATGTCCGGTTCTACTCCGGCATGTTCCCAGGCAAACAGCTTTCCGGTGCGTCCGAAGCCCGTCGCTATTTCATCGAAGATAAGCAGCAGACCGTGTTCGCGGCATAGCTTTGCCGCTTCGCGCAGATACTGCGGATGATAGAACCACATGCCGCCTGCACCCTGCACCACGGGTTCCAGTATCAGGGCGGCCAGCTCGTCGGCATGCTGTTCGATGGTTTCCTGTAGCGGGCGGATATCTTCCGGATTCCATTCGCCGTCGAAACGCGAGCGGGGCTGCGGAACGAAGTACCGCACGGGCAGTGCCGAGCCGAACAGCGAGTGCATCCCCGTCACCGGATCGCACACCGACATGGCATTCCACGTATCTCCGTGATAGCCGCTTCGGATGGTGACGAAGTTCTGCTTCTTGACGGAGGTACTCTGCGACGAAGCCCCTTGCCCTTTGGCATACCAGTACTGTACGGCCATTTTCAGGGCCACTTCCACAGCCACCGAGCCGGAGTCGGCATAGAATATCTTTTGCATGGACGGCGGAACCAGCGGCAACAGCAGTTTGCCCAGCTCGATGGCAGGGTCGTGCGTCAGTCCGCCGAACATGACGTGCGACATCTTGCCGAGTTGCTCCGTGGCTGCCCGGTTCAGTACCGGATGATTGTAACCGTGCACGGCGCACCACCAGGAGGACATTCCCTCTATCAGGGTCTGCCCGCTTTCCAGCGTAATCGTTGCCCCGTCCGCCTGCTTCACCTTATATACAGGCAGCGGATGGGTGGTCGAGGTGTATGGATGCCACAGGTGCTCGCGGTCGAATTGCGAACCGCAGAACTCATATCCGGCTTCTTCTATCAGTTTCTTGTCATCGGAAACTTTGGAGCCGAGCGTCGTCAGCAGGTCGCCCACGATAGCCGAGTTGATACCTATATATAAGGACTTCTTCACCGCATCCTTGCTCAGTTGCGAGCGTCCGCCGGCAAAGCGCAGGTAGGCGGTGGGGTTGATGAAGCGGAACAGGGCGACGGTCACCAATACCTCTTCTTCCGTCAGCGGCGGGCGGTTCTCCAGCGGAGTGCCCGGAATGGGGCTGAGCAGGTTGATGGGAATGGATTGTACCCCCAGCTCTTTCAGGGTGAAAGCAAACTCAATGCGTTGTTCCATCGTCTCGCCCATACCGATGATGCCGCCGCTGCAAATGTCCATGCCTGCGTTGCGGGCTGCCTGCAAGGTGCGCAGCTTGTCTTCCTGCGTGTGCGTGCTGCACAGGGTGGGGAAGAAAGAGGGGGCTGTTTCCAGGTTGCAGTGGTAGCGGGTGACGCCGGCATTGTGCAGGGCGCGCAGCTCTTCTTCGGCCAGCAGGCCTAAGGATGCGCATAATTGTATGGATGAGTGGCGGCGCATGTAGCGCACTGTATTACAGAGTTGTTCCAATTGTTTGGGAGAGGGTTTCCGTCCGCTCGTAACGAGGGAGAAGCGGTTGACATCCTGCCGTTCATTGTATTGTGCCTGTTCGAGGCATTCTTCAGCGGAAAGTAGGTTGTAAACGTCGGCTTGGGTGTGATAGTGGGAAGATTGTGCGCACCATTTGCAGTTTTCGGGGCAGCGTCCCGACTTGGCGTTGATGATGGAGCACATATCAAACTCATGCTGCGAGCATTGTACGGTAATCTCGTGTGCAGCGGCGTAAAGCGCTTCACGGTCGGCGGTATTCGCCAGCCAGGCGGCTTGGTCAGGCGATATGTCTATGCCTGCCAGCACCCGGGCTTTCAGTTCGTCGATAGTCATGGTGTGAATAGAATAGGGGATAGTCCGAACCGTGTCCTGCTTCCGTAGCGAACTGTCGGCCACGTTCTTGCGCAGACAACCGATTGTGACGCATCTGCCTATGCTGGCGAATGCGGCATACGACTTCCGGCTCCAGCGGCGGAAGCGTATCGTCTGTGCAGGGGATTGATTGCGTTTCACGGGTTCGGTATTTTGTTATAGATTCTTTTGACGGTGGCAAATGTAGGAAATAAAAACGAGAAAGAATTTTATATGGCTGAAAATATATAAAGAAAAGTAGGCAGGGCGGTTGGAGAAACGCTTGCTTCCTTTTTGCCAGCGTAAGCAATCCTTTATGGTTTATAGGGGGAGAACGGCGGATACCTCTATGGGGTACGGAAAGTGCCAAAGGCTGGTATGGGAAGTACCAATGTTTGGTACGTCGGATACCAACGTTTGGTACAACGGCTACCAACATAGGGTACGATGAATACCAACCGTTGGTATTGTCGGTATCCCACGGTGATATTCATTGTACCCAATGGAGGTATAGGTTTATGTCTATATAGAGAAAGATATAATACAGTGAAAGGAGTTATAACTTCGGGTTGTAAACGTAATCCACCGCTTTCTTGGCTTTCAGCGACGCTTGTACGTCTATCAGCCGTTGGTTGCTGCTGCCACGGAAGTAGAGATCTTCGTCGCGCAGTTCTTCTTTGAATTTGCCGTCCACCAGCACGTCGATGTACTCCAACAGTTTTGCCTGGCGGGGATTGTGCAGTAACGTTTCAAATGTATACCCCGTATAGCACCAGATGTTCTTCCGGCTCTGCCGCTTGATGGCATGTGCCAGTTCGGTGAAGCCTTCGGGCTGGTACATAGGGTCGCCACCGCTGAATGTCACATCGGCAAAGCTGTCGGCAAGCACCTTTTGCAGTATTTCATCGGTGCTCATCCAGCGTCCGCGGTTGATGTCCCACGATTCCGGATTATGACAGCCCGGACATCCGTTGGGACATCCGGCTGCGTAGATGGCGGTACGGAATCCCGGACCATCCACCGTAGTATCTTCTATTATATCAAGAATGGAAAGCACTATTCAACTTTTAATTTTCATGTATTACTCTGTCGTTCAGTTCGGCGAGCTTGGCTTGATTCCAGCGGTCGGTAGTACCTACCAGGTAGCCGGTGATGCGCTGTAGCTTGTCGATATGGGTGCTGCCGCACTTGGGACAGGCTTCCAGGTTGACGGTAGAGTTTTCGTATCCGCAGTCCAGGCAGCGGTTACGGTTGTGATTTACCGAGCCGTAACCGATGTTGTACCGGTCCATCATGTCCACCACACGCATAATGACTTCGGGGTTGTGGGTGGCGTCGCCGTCAATCTCTACGTAGAAGATGTGTCCGCCGCGGGTCAGGTCGTGGTAGGGGGCTTCGATTTCGGCTTTGTGGCGGGCGCTGCACTTGTAGTACACGGGCACGTGGTTGGAGTTGGTGTAATAATCACGGTCCGTAATGCCCGGCAGGCAGCCGAACTTCTTGCGGTCTACACGTGTGAACTTGCCCGACAGCCCTTCGGCAGGCGTGGCCAGTACGCTGTAATTATGCTGGTATTGGTCGGAGAACTGGTTGGCACGGTCGCGCATGTAAGTCACGATTCTGAGTCCCAGTTCCTGAGCCTCTTCCGACTCTCCGTGATGCTTGCCCAAAAGCGCCACAAGACATTCTGCCAGACCGATGAACCCGATGCCCAGCGTACCCTGATTGATTACGGACGAGATGTCGTCGTTCGGTTTGAGCTTGTCGCAGCCTATCCACAAAGCGGACATCAGCAGAGGGAACTGCTTGGCGAACGCTGTCTTCTGGAACTCCATGCGTTCATGCAGTTGGCGTGCGGTGATGTCGAGCATGGCATCCAGCTTGGCGAAGAAACGGGCGATGCGCTGCTCCTTATCCGTAATGCCCATGCACTCTATGGCAAAGCGCACAATGTTGATTGTGGAGAAAGACAGGTTGCCGCGTCCGATGGATGTCTTGGGGCCGAAACGGTTTTCGAATACGCGTGTACGGCATCCCATGGTGGCTACTTCGTGCTCGTAGCGTTTCGGGTCGTCGGCTTTCCAGTCGTCACTTTGGTTGAAGGTGGCGTCCAGGTTCAGGAAGTTCGGGAAGAAACGGCGTGCGGTGACCTTGCAGGCAAGTTGGTAGAGGTCGTAGTTGCGGTCTTCGGGCAGATAGCTTACGCCGCGTTTCTTTTTCCATATCTGAATGGGGAAGATGGCCGTTTCGCCGTTGCCCACGCCTTGGTACGTGCTTTTCAGCAGTTCGCGGATGATGCAGCGTCCCTCGGCGGAAGTATCCGTACCGTAGTTGATGGAGCTGAATACCACCTGGTTGCCGCCGCGCGAGTGTATCGTGTTCATGTTGTGGATGAACGCTTCCATGGACTGATGCACGCGGGCTACGGTCTTGTTCACGGCATGCTGGATGATGCGCTGCTCGCCGGTGAGGCCGTCCAGCGGCTGTTGCAGGTAATCGGTGAGCTCTTTCCGGTAGAGATGTGAGTAATCCTCACCGTTCAGCTCTTCCAGGTTCTTTACTTCTTCGATGAAGCTGTTGCGCACGTAGGGAGCAAGGTAGAAGTCGAACGCGGGAATCGCCTGTCCGCCGTGCATTTCGTTTTGGGCGGTTTCCAATGAGATGCAGCCCAGTATGCTGGCGGTTTCAATGCGTTTCGCAGGGCGCGACTCTCCGTGTCCGGCAGAGAAGCCGTATGTAAGGATGCGGTCCAGCGGGTGCTGTACGCAAGTCAGGCTCTTGGTGGGGTAATAATCCTTATCGTGGATGTGCAGATAGTTTTGGCTGACGGCATCCAGCACTTCTTCGCTCAGTAGATAGTCGTCAACGAAGGGTTTGGTGGTTTCGCTGGCAAACTTCATCATCATGCCCGCCGGGGTGTCGGCGTTCATGTTGGCATTCTCGCGGGTGATGTCGTTGGATTTAATGTTGATAATTTCCAGAAACATATCGCGCGTTTTCGCCTTGCGGGCAATGCTGCGCTGGTTGCGGTAGGCAATGTATTTCTGTGCTACATCTTTACGGCTGCTCTTCATCAGTTCCATTTCCACCAGGTCCTGAATGGCTTCCACCGTCATCTGGGCATCGCCCTTAAAGGAGATGTGGTCGGTGATCTGGCGTATCAGTTGCATGTCTTCTCCCTTGTCCGTATGGAGCATGGCCTTGCGGATGGCAGTTACTATTTTCTCTTCATTGAAGCCGACGATGCGCCCGTCACGCTTGAGTACCGTTTGTATCATGTTGATTGTATTTTTAGATTTTACAAATAGGAGTTAATTGCGAAACAAAGGTATGATAGTTTTCTGTAAGTTTTCTGTTTTGGAAAACTTTTGTTGGCTTAAAAATAGTTAATGTATTGATAATCAAATATACTTTGTTGCAAAATGGAAAACTTTATAGAATTTGATGCTTTTACAATTGTATCTTATTGATAATTATGAGATAATATATCTGTCAATCTATTTCAAAATGACAGATGAGAAATAGGGATTTTATTTGTTGTTTTCTTAAATACTTTGGTTATATTTGCTTCTCTTTGTTCTTTGTATGAATAGGGTAAAGACTTGAATTTCTAACTATTATCAGTTAAAAGAAAAGTGAATATGGGAAAACTGTTTCCACCTTTTAAGGTCGATATTGCGGGAGCATTATGTGTACCTTTTACGTTGCGGGATGCAAGAAACCGATATCAGCACAGGCAAATCAGCCTGTCGGCATTGCGTGCCATTGAAAATAAGGAAATATGCAAATTAATGGAGCGATTGAAGCTGGAAGGTATAGAGGTTGTGACAGATGGCGGATTTCGGAGTTATGACTTTTTGGAAGGCTGGGAAGGTATCCGTTGCAGAAACAATGCTGATTCTTCATTGGAAAAGAAGCTGGAAGTGACCGGCAGAATCGGTTTGCTTCATCACCCTATCCTTGAAGATTTTGTTTTTCTGCTAAAGAATACCGCGGAAAATGTATTGCCAAAGCAGCATATACCGTCGCCCGGCAAAATGTTGATGAGGATTCTTCGTGAAACGGAAGCCGGGTGCTTGAAGTCGGTTTATCCGGATTTGAATATATTGTTGGATGATTTGGCTGTCGCTTATAAGAAGTTGTTGGAAGGGTTGTATGAGGTGGGTTGCCGTTATGTACAGTTCGAGGGAGTCAAATCCATGCTGACTGATGAAGCTGCCCGTCTTAACAACCGGGTACTGCGCGAGCGTCCCGAAGGATTGTTTGTAGCGTTTCATGCCGCAACGGATATGTTGATACGGTTGCACGGGGCGGATGCTTACTTCTTGAATTACGATTGCGGAATTTGCGACCGTAGCCGTCTGCTGTGGTTTGTGCATGAACGGGAAGCTGTGTTTGGTTTCGTGCTTTCTTATTACCCCGATGAGGAAGAACTGGATGAATTGCAGGCCAAGATGGAAGAAGTGCTGAATTACATACCGATGAAGCATTTGACACTTTGCCTGCCCGATGCGGATAACCTTCTCAATCCTTCGGAAGAGGATGAGGTGAAACAGTGGAAGACTGTGAAGTTGGCTAAGGATATGGCAAACCGTATATTCTCAGTCTGAATGCACACGCTGTTCATCTGAGCATGTTATTATGGCCGGTTGTGTATTCCAGTCTGCCGGTCTGCGTGGCCGCAAGGTAATTCTATAAAATCAACAGGTGCGTCAAAGCTTTGATTGACGCACCTGTTGGCTTTATATTCTACCGGCTTTCTTTGCTTATTTAAGAACCTCAGCCAATTTCTCTTGCAATTCTTCTCCGTGCAAGCCGCGTGCAAGGATAATTCCGTTGCCGTCAATCAGTACAGTGTGAGGAATGCTGCTTACGGCATACAACTTGGCGCCTTCGCAGTTCCAGTATTTCAGGTCGGACATCTGCGGCCAGGTAATATTCAGTTTCTTGATAGCCTCTTTCCAGGAATCACCGTTCTGGTCTAAGGAAACGCCTACAATCTCGAAATTCTTGTTCTTGTATTTGGCGTATGCCTCTACCAGATTGGGCATTTCGCGACGGCACGGGCCACACCAGCTTGCCCAGAAGTCAACGAGTACTGTTTTGCCCTTGCCCACATAGTCGGACAGTTTTACCGTTTTTCCTTCGGGGGTCTGCATTTCAAAGTCCGTGAACTTCTGACCTACGGCAGTGGCTTTCATCTTTTCTACGTTTTCCTTGATGCGGATGATGGTTTCGTCGTTGTTGTATGCTGCGGGGATTTGCGACATCAGCGGATCGAGTTCTTCCACATCCATGTAATAATGGTTCTTCTTGAGCAGGAATACTCCCACTGCGTTATTGATGTTTTGTTTGATTCCCTCTTTGGCGGTGGCGATATATTGCTCTTCCAGGTCATTCATTTGCTTGGCTTTGGCTTCGCGCTGTTCGTCCGTCAGGGCTGTGTCGGACATGGACTGGTAGATGGCGTTCATCTGTCGGTTCAGTTCGTTTTGCTTATCCCGGATGCGTTGGTAAATATCATTGTTGGCTGTACCGGTGGCAGAGTCGCCTTCGCCGGAAGTCAGTTTGATGTTGATTGCTCCGTTTTCGAGGAAGAAGTCCATCAGCACACCTTCTTTCCCGGAGGGCTGGCACGTGATATAGCGGTTCACAGCACTGTCCTGCGTTCCTTTGAAGGTGAAGGTTCCGTTGGTGATGACTGCAGAATCGAGTTTTACGAGCTGGCGGCCTTCTGCGGTTTGCAGATAAACGGTATCGCCATCGGCAGCGCCTTCTACTGTTCCGGTTACGGTGTAACCTTTGTTTCCGCTGTTACAAGCTGCGAATACGGCAGCGGCAGCGAGCAGGTAAGTTAATTTTTTCATTGCTTTGTTCATTAAATAAATAAATTGTTGCAGCAAAGATAATAATAAAAAATCCTCACCGGCATAACCGATGAGGATTTTATGTTTTTTGTCCCTTTTTTACAAGGATAGCTCTGCTTTTTATTCAGCAGCAGCTTCTGCTGCGGGAGCTTCTTCAGCCGGAGCTTCGGTTGCTTCTTCTGCAGGTGCTTCAGCGGCAGCCTTAGCAGCTTCTTCAGCAGCTTTCTTTTCGGCCAGTGCCTTAGCTTTCACTTCATTTACTTTCTTTTCAGCTTCCAGACGTGCTTTGGCTTCAGCTTTCTTAGCTTCTTCTTCCTTAGCTTTCAGAGCAGCCAAACCGCTTTGTTTGTTGTTCTTCCAAGCTTCGAATTTAGCTTCTGCTTCTGCTTCGCCGAATGCGCCTTTTGCTACACCGCCAAGAAGGTGTTTCTTCATGTAAACGCCTTCGCGAGAGAGGATGTTGCGAACAGTGTCGGTAGGTTGTGCACCTTTCAATACCCAGTCAAGTGCGCGGTCGAACTTCAAATCTACTGTGGCAGGATTGGTGTTAGGGTTGTAAGTACCAATCTTCTCAATAAATTTACCATCACGTGGTGCTCTTACGTCTGCAATAACGATAGAGTAGAAAGCATAGCTTTTACGTCCATGTCTCTGCAATCTGATTTTTGTTGCCATTTAAATAAATGTTTTTAGTTAATGATTTGAATTATGCTGCTATCTCGTAACAGCGGGCGCAAAGATACGCTTTTTCTTTTGATTGACAAAGAGTTTGCCTGATATTTTCATTATCGTGCCATAAATGCGCTTCTGTGTGAAAGACGGATGTGATTGTGTCCTGTTCTTTAAAATGTCTCCCTGCCGTGTCCGGTTGTAATCTGTTTAAATTTCACTTTTCCAATAGTTTAACCCTATAGGTGTTATCCTCTTATTTGTCCCCCTCTCATTTTTCCCGATTTCATTGTTTCCACGTAATTTTGCCTTATCCGACAAACGATAACATATCAGGAACAAACGGATCTATGTTGTCTTTGTCGGCAGACGAAAACTTTTAATACTAACACTAAAAACAGATTTGTAACAATGAAGAAAATTACAGCAATTTCAGTTGTTTCCCTGCTTTTACTCGCTTCCTGCGGCGGCAAGGGAAAGGATGCCGCTTCCATGGATTATGGATTGGAAGAAGCAAACGAGGTAATATCCTATTACAACACAAGCATCGACATCACCAAGAAAATGGTGGACATGGGAGAGATCTCCAAGATTATCGATTATATGCAGAAAAACGGTAAGACTCTTGTAGCGCCCGTTGTTATCCGCACGCCGGTTTCTGCAACAGACACGACTGCTTTATTGAACCCCGGCGATTGCTTCCCGCCCTCGGCTGCCGACAGTCTGAAGATGTACTACCGTCGTTTCTTCGATGTGTCCAAGCGTCTGTATGCCAATTATGATACTTACCGCGACTACATCAAGGCCGAAGATTATAAGGACGACAACTATGCCAAAGGTAATGAAATCTGTAAGGAAGAGAAAGAGTTGGCAGAGCAGATTCCCGGACTTCGCTCCCAAATCTATGCCCTGCTTACTCCCTATGCCGATAAAGCCGAAGAGGCCACACTGATGGATAATCCGCTGAAGGACCATATCCTTGCCGGAAAGGCTTTGATTTTTGAGATAGAGAAGACTTTGGAACTCTATTCGCCCGAAGCCAAGAAGGAAGATTTGCAGGCTGCTTACGATGCTGTCAACGCCAAGAAAGAGGCAGCTTCGAAGTTGGAGAAGAAGGCGGATTTCCAGAGTGAGATGTCGAACTACGATAATTTGCTGAAGTATGTGGACAAGTTCCTGGGAGAACTCCGCAAGCAACTGCGCGACGGAAAGTTCACTGAGGATGGTTATAATGATTTAGTATCCGAATATAATGACGTCATCAGCCGTTACAATAGTTTTATAAACTGATCGGCGTTCGGAATACAGCCGGTGTCCGGGAAGAACTATGAGTATCTTCCCGGATACCTTATTAATATGGCGAGTATGGCGCAGGTTCCCATGCAGAACGGGTAATACAGATTGCCTATGATGCTGAGCGGCGAGATGCCCGCCAGTCCTGCGGCTATCAGCATTTGTGCGCCGTAAGGGATAATGCCCTGAATGAGACAGGAAAATGTATCCAGTATGCTTGCTGTTTTCCGGCGGTCCAGGTGAAAGCGTTTGGCTATGTCTTTGGCGATGGGACCGGTGGTGATGATGGCAATGGTGTTGTTGGCGGTGCAAAGATTGGCTACACTCACCAGTGCGGCTATACTGAATTCCGCACCCCGCTTGCCTGTGACGTGGCGGGTGAGACGGGCGATGACAAAGTCGATACCGCCGTTGTAGCGGATTGTTTCCAGCATTCCGCCTGCCAGCAGGGTGATGATGATAAGTTCGCCCATACCGGTGATACCCGTTCCCATAGCGCCGAACCAATCGAAAAAAGCGGTGCTTGCATTCATGTTTTCGGCAGGAGTGACGCCGAAGACGCCCGTTGCCGTGCAAATGCCGATGATTCCCGTAGAGACGATGCCAAGTAGCAAAACCACCATCACATTGACTCCGGTTATTGCCGTACCCAGTACGATAAGGTAGGGGATTACCTTTATCCATTCAATCTCGTATATCTGCGGAACGGCGGATAAGGAAAGTCCCTGAATTACATAGATTCCCAGTACAACCAGTGCAGCCGGCACTACAATCATGAAATTTATTTTGAATTTGTCCCTCATCACACAATCCTGCGTTTTGGTGGATGCAATGGTGGTGTCTGATATGAAGGAAAGATTGTCTCCGAAGAACGAACCGCCCACTACAATGGCTGTCATATAAGGCAGGTCGATACCGGTTTTCTCTGCCAGTCCCACCGCTACTGGAGTCAGGGCAACGATTGTTCCCACGCTTGTACCGATGGATAGGGAGATGAAGCAGGCAGCAATGAAGATACCCGCCAGCAGCAGATTGTCCGGCAGGATATGTAGGGTCAGGTTTACAGTGGCGTCGATAGCTCCCATCTGTTTGGCGCTTTGTGCAAACGCTCCGGCAAGGATGAATATCCATATCATCAGCAATATGTTCTTGTTACCGGCGCCGACGGAGAACTGATAGATGCGTTGTTCCAGCTTCAGTCCCCGCGTAATGGCAATGGCGTAGCAGGACGACAGCAGAAATGCTACCGTTATCGGCACTTTATAGAAATCGTTTATAAGCAGTGATGTGATAAGGTATAAACAAAGAAATACAGCCAACGGACTCAGCGACCACCAGCCGCCCTTTTGCTTGGGAGAGGTATTTGTATCTGCGGACATACTTTCTATCATGAGTTTATAAGAACGATTGTTTTGAGTAAATCGGCTGCAAAGATACAAAAACGGATGGAATTCTGGTGCATATCTAAATATTCGGACAGAAGAACAAAAGAACAAAAAAAGGAAAAATTTTATTTTTCTGGTAACATTACCTATTTTTTGTTCTTTTGTTCTTCTGTCCGAATCATTGTGGAATACCCGTCAACATCAGACGGTAATCCCGTGCACTCGGGCTATGAGCGCTTGTCGTTACAGTGTCACCCCTGTCTTGAAAATGGCGATTTCTTTATAACCTTTCTTTTCATTGTTCACGAACTCGCCGCTTGCCACGCGGATAATGTAGTCGACGAAACGTTCGCAAGTCTTTTCCATCGGTTCGTTTTCAAGGATAACGCCGGCGTTGAAGTCAATCCAGCCCGGTTTGTTCTTGGCGAGGGTGGAGTTGGTGGAAATCTTCATGGTCGGTACGTACGTTCCGAACGGCGTTCCGCGGCCTGTTGTAAACAATACCATGTGGCATCCGCACGAAGCCAGGGCGGTGGCGGCAACCAGGTCGTTTCCCGGAGCGGAAAGCAGGTTCAGGCCTTTTACTTTCAGGCGTTCGCCATAAGGAAGTACACCTTCCACATAGCTCTTGCCGCACTTTTGGGTGCATCCCAAAGCCTTGTCTTCCAGTGTGGAGATACCACCAGCCTTGTTGCCCGGTGACGGATTCTCACCTACCGGTTCGCCATGCGAGAGGAAGTATTCCTTGAAGTCGTTAATCAGCTTTACAGTTTCTTCAAACAGTTCTTTGTTGCGGCAACGGTTCATCAGGATTGTTTCCGCACCGAACATTTCGGGCACTTCCGTCAATACACTCGTACCGCCTTGTGCAATGAGGAAGTCGGAGAACATGCCCAGCAGCGGATTAGCCGTAATGCCGGAGAATCCGTCGGAACCGCCGCATTTCAAACCTACACGCAGTTCACTCAGAGGCACGTCCACACGTTCGTCCTTGCTGGCTTTCGCGTAGAGTTCGCGCAGCAGTTTCATGCCTTCTTCGTATTCGTCGCCTACTTTTTGCGTCACCATGAACTTTACACGGTCGGAATCGTATTCACCCAAAAACTCGCGGAATACATCCGGCTGGTTGTTTTCGCACCCCAAACCTACCACAAGCACGGCGCCTGCGTTGGGATGCAGCACCATGTCGCGCAGTATTTTCTTGGTGTTTTCGTGGTCGTCGCCCAGTTGCGAACAGCCGTAGTTGTGCGGGAATGCCATGATTGCATCCACGCCTTTGCCGTCTGTCTCGCGGTGCAGGCCTTCTGCCAGTTGGTTGACAATGCCGTTTACGCAACCCACCGTGGGGATAATCCATATTTCGTTGCGTACTCCCACATCGCCGTTTTTGCGGCGGTATCCTTTAAATGTCAGGTCCTTGTGCGGAATGTCCAGTTTCACTTCGGTGGGGTTGTACGTATATTCCAGCAGTCCGGCAAGATTGGTCCTGATGTTGTTTTCGTTCATCCAGTCGCCTTGTTTCCGTGCGGTGCGGGCGTGTCCTATGGGATAACCGTATTTAATTACATTCTCGCCTTCCGCAAAATCTTTCAGCGCGAATTTATGTCCGGCGGGGATATCCTCGTTCAGGATGATTTCCTTGCCGTCTACTATGAGTTTTTCACCGGCCGGAAGTGCTGTGATAGCCACCGCAACGTTGTCGGCCGAGTTGATTTTCAGGTACTTTGTTTCCATATACTATGTTTTAATTGGTTTCGTTCGATAGTGTCGTATTACAGTTCCATTGCCTGATTGCCCGGCACTCTTATCTGTTATAATAGAATTCTATATTTTCTTTTGTCAGCAAGTCAATCGGCATGAAGTTCTCCCTTGCGATTTCTTTTTTCAGAATCAGGTGGTCGCACAGCGCTTTGATGCCGTCGAAGCCCTGCAGGGTAGGCTGTTGGGCGATAAGGAAGAAAATGCTTCCTTCTTTCAGGCAGTCCACATTGCGTTTCAGCAGGTCGTACCCCATAAGGTTGAAATCCGTTTTCCGGTGTCTTTGCAGGTACTCTCCGATGATGTATGCTTTGGAGTTGAATGTGATGCCGTTCTTTACGGTGGGATGGGCGCGGAAGAAATCATCCAGCATCTGTGCGTCTTCACCGTCGCGTTTGGCGTGCAAGTCCAGTTCCCAGATGCGACAGCCGGGATGATGCTCGCGCATATATTCTCGGAAACCGATTTCCCGTCGTTCCTGTTGGTTCGAACCTACAATGCCTTCGTTTATCTTGCGGAAGATAACGATTTCCTGTGCATCCTCACCGGCAAGCAGCATCAGCATACGTGCGGCAAAATATCCGCTTTGGTGCGAATTCTGTCCGAAGAAGGAGAGGGCGGGAGCTTCCTTGATGTTCGAGTCTATATATATATAAGGTATATCCAGTTTTTCAAGCTCATCGGTAAAGGGAGTGGTGTACTGCGGGGCAGTAGGGGCAAACAACACACCGTCGGGCGTCATTTCCACGATATTGCGGGCTTCCCGGGCGAAGGAGCGGTAATCGTACGGGTCGTAGTACCTCAGCTTCACGGTGATGTTGAAATCCGAGTAGGTAGTCAGCGCTTTGTGTATGCCGCTTTCCACTTCGGTCCAATATTCTCCGGCTTCGTGCTGGGGTAGCAGGCAGGCAAAGGCGTACTTCTTGTTGGAAGCCAATGCGCTGGCGTACATATTGGGCTGATAGTTCAGTTTCTCCAGAATTTCTTCCACGCGTTTGCGGCTGGCTTCCGACACTCCGCTACGTCCGTGGATAACGCGGTCTACGGTTCCTACCGACACATCGGCCATCTTGGCGATGTCTTTGATTCTTATTCTTTCCGGCGTATTCATGGTTTTACTCATGGTTTTTTGTGCCCGTGCACAATAATAATCTAAATATTTTCGATACAAATATATAACAATTTTTGTAATTACGAAAATTGTTGTATCTTTGTGCCCGCACACGAAAGCTATGAAGAACAAGCTGTCTTTTAGTTTACTCTGCATGGTATCAGGTGTTTAGCTTTTTAATAGGAGCTGATGTGATAATTTGAAAGAAACAATTTAATCATAGTATTTAATAAAAACATAGAATTATGGGAAAGAAAGTCGTTACATTAGGTGAGATTATGTTGAGACTGTCCACTCCGGGCAACACTCGTTTCGTACAGTCCGATTCTTTTGATGTAGTATATGGTGGCGGTGAGGCTAACGTTGCTGTCAGCTGTGCCAACTACGGTCATGATGCTTACTTTGTAACAAAATTGCCGAAACACGAAATCGGTCAGTCGGCAGTGAACGCTTTGCGCAAATATGGTGTAAAGACAGACTTCATCGCACGTGGTGGCGACCGCGTAGGTATCTATTATCTGGAAACCGGTGCATCTATGCGTCCCAGCAAGGTGATTTACGACCGTGCCCATTCTGCAATTGCTGAAGCCGATGCAGCGGATTTCGATTTCGACGCTATCATGGAAGGTGCAGACTGGTTCCACTGGTCAGGTATCACTCCCGCTATCTCCGACAAGGCTGCCGAACTTACCCGTCTGGCTTGCGAAGCTGCCAAGCGTCACGGCGTTACGGTATCGGTAGACCTTAACTTCCGTAAGAAACTTTGGACAAAGGAAAAAGCTCAGTCCATCATGAAACCGTTGATGCAATACGTAGACGTTTGCATCGGTAACGAAGAAGATGCCGAACTCTGCCTCGGTTTCAAACCCGATGCCGATGTAGAAGGCGGTAAGACAGATGCAGAAGGCTACAAAGGCATCTTCAAGGCTATGGCTAAGGAATTCGGTTTCAAATACGTTATTTCTACATTGCGCGAATCATTCTCGGCAACGCACAACGGTTGGAAAGCAATGATTTACAACGGTGAGGAATTCTACGAATCAAAACGTTACGATATCAATCCGATCATCGACCGTGTAGGTGGCGGTGACTCTTTCTCTGGCGGTATCATCCACGGTTTGCTGACTAAGCCCAACCAAGGCGCTGCCCTCGAATTCGCTGTGGCTGCTTCCGCTTTGAAGCACACTATCAACGGTGACTTCAACCTCGTTTCAGTTGAGGAGGTAGAAGCGCTGGCAGGCGGTGACGCAAGCGGTCGTGTACAACGCTAATGATTTTTTTCAGGCACGGATTTCACGGTTTCCAGTGTAATGAACACGCTACTAATCCGTGTCTGAAAGAACAGAAAAAGAGTTATTTCCATACATTAAATTACTGATTAATACAATGGCAAAATTTGATAAAATAGCCGTATTGAACAAAATTGGTTCAACCGGTATGGTTCCTGTATTCTACCACAAAGATGCAGAAGTGGCAAAGAAAGTAGTGAAAGCTTGTTACGATGGTGGTGTTCGTGCATTCGAGTTTACCAACCGTGGTGACTTTGCTCACGAAGTATTTGCAGAAGTTGTGAAGTTCGCAGCAAAAGAATGCCCTGAAATGGCTATGGGTGTAGGTTCTATCGTAGACCCTGCTACTGCGGCACTGTACCTGCAATTGGGTGCAAACTTCATTGTAGGCCCGTTGTTCAACCCCGAAATCGCTAAGATTTGCAACCGCCGTCTGGTGGCTTACACTCCGGGATGCGGAAGCGTTTCAGAAGTAGGTTTCGCACAGGAAGCAGGTTGCGACCTTTGCAAGATATTCCCGGGTGATGTACTGGGCACTAAACTCGTAAAAGGCCTGTTGGCTCCGATGCCGTGGTCTAAGCTGATGGTTACCGGCGGTGTAGAACCGACACAGGAAAACCTGACTTCTTGGATTAAAGCCGGCGTATTCTGCGTAGGTATGGGTTCCAAGCTCTTCCCGGGCGACAAGGTTGCTGCCGAGGACTGGACTTACGTTACGGAGAAATGTAAGGAAGCTTTGGCTTACATTGCAGAAGCAAGAAAGTAATTATTATATTTCATTTTGTTTAAAGGTGTTTAAAGGGGACAACCATCGAGGTGCTACGGCACTTCGGTGGTTTGTTTTTTTTATACCCGGTGTAATGCTTTCGGCGGATAGTGTGTCACATTGGTAGCATTTTAACTGTTTACAAGTGTAAAAGAGACGCTTAATCTCTAAAACAATGTTATAAAACACACACTTCTTTCCCCTCCTGTTTGCGCACACGGAAAAAAGTATTACCTTTGCAATGCAGTTGGGAAATTGCTCTTATAAAAGAATAAAAAGATAAAGTTTTCAGTATAGGTAATTAGTTAAGAGGTAAAAAGATTGAATTAATTCATAGGTAAAAGTTTTAGATTAAAGTAGGTAATTAGAAAAAGGTAAAAGTTAAACATTAAGTGTTATTTAATAGGTAATTGAAGTTTGTTTTTTAGAGGTAAAAAGAAAGATTGATTTTCAGGTAACAAAAATTTGATGCAAGTAAAAAAAGAAAAGCCTTTGGGCTTTTCTTACACGAGGCGAGGGGTTCGGAAGAGCTTGCTCGTTTTTTTATTTCTGTATTTTATGCTCACTTTTTTGTATATTCTGTCCAAACTCTTCCCGTTTTTTGTATCTTTGTAACGAATGTCCGGCAGGCAGGCTTTCCGGAACATAGAACAACAGGCTTAAATTGCATGGATTTTGGAACACTTGTTATATACTCTTGATTGGTTGCTATACATTTTATTCGCGATAAATGTGGCATATCTGCTGGTGTGCAGTCTGGCATCGCTGTGCCGGTACAAACCGTTCGTTACCGCACCGGCCCGGACAAGCAAGCGGTTTGCTGTGTTCATTGCCGCTTATCGCGAAGATGCGGTTATATTGCCTACCGTGCATGCCTGTCTGGCGCAGGATTATCCGGATGACAGATATGATATTGTGGTTATTTCGGACCACATGCAACCCGAAACCAATGCGGTTTTGTCTTCACTTCCCATAAAGCTGCTTCAAGTCGATTTTGAGAAGAGCACCAATACCAAATCCCTGCAAGCAGCCCTCGGATATTTGGACAAAGCCGCTTACGACATAGCATTGGTAATAGATGCGGATAACATTATTGCTCCTTCCTACCTGTCCGAGCTGAACGATGCTTTCTCCGTGTCCGGCGTCCGGGTGGTACAGACACATCGCGTGGCCAAGAATCTGAATACCGGTATGGCCTATCTGGATGCAATCAGCGAGGAGATAAACAATTCCATATTCCGTTTGGGACATGTCAATTTGGGAATGTCGGCGGCTCTGATAGGTTCGGGGATGGCCTTTGAATATCCCTTGTTTTACGATGCGATGATGGATAACACTTCTGTGGGCGGTTTTGACCGCGTGCTGGAAATGAAGCTTCTTTATAAGGGCATACACATTCATTATCTGCCCGATACTATCGTCAGGGACGAGAAGATACAGAAAGCGAACAGCTTTTACAAGCAGCGTCGCCGTTGGCTGTCCGCCCAGTATTACAGTTTCTTTGAGTTTGCCAATCACCTGCTACCTGCCATTCGCAGCGGGAAGTGGGACTTCTGCGATAAGCTTTATCAGCAAATCTCTCTTTCCAGAGTGTTGCTGCTGGGCTTTGTGTTCATAATTTCCCTCGCACATTCCCTGTTCGCGTCTCCGTCGGCCTGTAAATGGTGGGGGATATTCATACTGTTGCTGTTGGCGCTGGCTCTCGCCATTCCCCGCAAATATTGGAAATGGCGTTTGCTGAAAGCGGTTTGTTGGGTTCCTTACTCTTTCCTGCTGATGCTTTTGAACCTGTTCCGGCTGAAGGAAGCGAACAGGCGGTTTATTCATACCACGCACGGAGTCGATTGAAAAATTATGCCATGGAACGGAACATCCCCGAAATATCAGTGATAGTGCCTGTATATAACGTCGAGCAATACTTGGCCGAATGTATAAGCAGCATTTTATCGCAAACGTTTACTGATTTCGAGTTGCTGTTGGTAGATGACGGCAGCCCGGACCGTTGCGGGGAAATCTGTGATGAATATGCGGGTAAGGATAAGAGAGTAAGAGTTTTCCATCAGGAGAATGCAGGGTTGAGTTGCGCCCGGAACAAAGGGCTGGAGCACGCATCGGGGACTTATATTGCATTTGTCGATTCGGACGATTACGTCACTTCCACCTATTTGCAGGAGCTTTACGCATCATTGCCTGCCGATAAGTCTCAAAGAGGAACGGTAATCTGCGGGTTCGATAAACTGTTTCCCGACGGTTCTTTGCATACCGTTCATGTTCCGCAACAAACCATCTTGCCGATGGACTGTTCGCGTGTGCTTGCAGAACTGGTTGGAAAGTACGTAATGTATGCCTGGGCAAAGCTGTATGACAACAGGCTGATAAAGGAACACGGTATCCGGTTTGTTCCTGCTGTGTCGGGATTGGAAGATATGCTCTTTATGCTCGACTATCTTCCTTATTCGGATTATCTGCTTATCCGCGATACTTCCACCTATATATATAGGGTGGGATATTCTATGGCTACATTATCCACTTGCATAAAAGATTTCCGCAGCGAATACGCCGCTTTTTCCAACTATCTGGAAAGAGTATGCCGATATAAGGAAACCTATCGGTTGGAGGATTCTTCTTTGGTCGGGGTATGGGATTCATTAACGGTGTTTTTTCATAAAATCCTGTTGGCAATCTATAAGAAAGAGAATCATTATAGCCGAAAAGAGCGGATTGTTTTTTTGCGTCAGTTGCTTTCATCCCACAGGAGGTGGATAGAAGAATGCTTCTCTCCCCGGTATAAGGTGGATAAGTTCTCAAGGTTTTTGCTGGTCAATGTCGGTGCGGTTGCTTTTGATGTGTGGATGCGCTGCCTGTGGGGAATTAAGTTCAGGTATATGTTTGGAGCGGAAAGATGATGGAACAATGTGTCATATCTGTAATAATACCGGTCTATAAGGCAGAAAAATACCTTTCCCGTTGTATCGCAAGTCTGCTTGCCCAGTCTTTTACAGCTTTTGAATTGTTGTTAATCGATGACGGCAGTCCTGACAACAGCGGCAAGATATGCCATGACTGGGCTGAAAGAGACTGCCGCATCCGTGTGCTGCATCAAACGAATGCAGGTGTCAGTACGGCCCGCAACAAGGGGCTGGATGAAGCGAAAGGAGAGTATATCGTTTTTGTCGATTCGGACGATTATGTAGGTACGGACTATCTGAAACATCTCTATGAGGAAAGGCCTTTGAATCTGGACTCCATTGTTGTACAGGGATTTACAATTGTGTCGGAGCAGGCAGACAGGCAATATACAACCTCTTTTATTCCGTCGGTCTATACCGGTAGAGATGTCAGGGAGCTGTTTCTCAATGATGAGATGCGGGATATGCGGGGACCGGTTGCCAAACTTTTCAGCCGGGTTCTCATTGAGCGGTTGGGGTTACGCTTTCCAGCAGAGATTTCTTTCGGTGAAGATACGATATTCAATTTTCAATATTTGTTTCATTGCCGGCAGGTGGTTGTAGGCAGCCATGTAGATTATGTCTATTGCGACGTACCCGGTTCTTTGACAAAGCGTCTGAATGATTTTGCATCGGAGTATGCAACTTTCAAATTATATAAATCGATTACTGTACGGCTTGCCGGAAAGTTAGACTTGAATGTGGCGGATATGAGAACAGCTTTCTCCTTTGTCGTGCTGTTTTTCCAGCGTGCATTGATTGCCGACTATCGCTCTGCCGGGAAAGTTCCTTTCTCATTACGGACACAACATTTGCGCCGGTTGGCAGCGGAACAGCGCTCTTTTATGAAAGAGTTTTATCATCCCGGATATAAAGCGGACAAGTGGGGCAGGCAGTTCCTGTTGCATGGTTTCTGCTTTTGTTATAATCTCTATATGTCCATACTTTGCAGTTGCCTGTTCAGGTACGTATTCGGTTATTCCGAAAAGGCATAGGGCAGGTCTGGTTTCATTTTACGATAAGAAGAAATGGAAATTCTATATTCAATCATTATTCCCCATAAGGACATACCTTGCCTGTTGCAACGGTGTCTCGATTCCATTCCGCCCAGGGACGATGTGCAGATTATCGTGGCAGATGATGACAGTTCCCCGGATGTTGTGGACTTTGCTCATTTTCCGGGCAGTGACAGGGCGGATGTGGAGATTCTCTTTACCAAAGAGGGCAGAGGAGCCGGTTATGCCCGTAATTGCGGACTTGCCAGAGCCAAAGGCAGATGGCTGGTATTTGCGGATGCCGATGATTTCTTTCTGCCCGGCTTCCTGAACGTATTGGATACTTACCGGAATACGGACTATGACTTGATTACGTTCCGTGCGGAAACAGTCGATTCGGATACACTGGCTCCGGTTCCGTCACGCCAGGTCCATAATGGGAAAATAGCGGAGGACATGGACCTTGAAATTCTGAAATACCGTAACGACGTACCCTGGGCTAAGATGGTTTCCGCAGAATTGGTGCGCAGATACCGTATTTGCTTTGATGAAACGGTTGCCGCCAACGATGCCATGTTTGCCGCTTATGTGGATTACCATGCCCGTAAAGTAGCGGCATGTTCCGGGTATGTTTATTGTGTCACAGTCAGAAAAGATTCATTGCAGTATGGAGTGCGGTCAGACACTCTTCTTGCCCGTGTAAAGGTTGCTTGCCGTTACAACCGCTTTTTGCTGGATATAGGGCGTAGCGATAAGGTACTTTACAGTTATTCCCGTGTGACGGATTGCCGCAAGCACTTCGGCAGTAAAGGATATTGTAGAGCTTTGTGTATTTATCTTCGGTTTGAAAGTTGGAAAAACATATACAGGACTTTTGCAGAACTGTTGAAAAGTAAGTTTCATTGTACTTCCATAACCAAGGTTTTATAAATAATGTTTTACAATGTCAGAATCCCGCCTCCATAAAAGCTATCTGAATGCGCGTGTCAATGTATTCTTTTACCTTGTCACCCTTTTCATCTCCTTTTTCTCTAGGAAGATATTTCTTGAGAAACTGGGGGCGGACTTTGTCGGGCTGACGAGTACGATGCAGAACCTGCTTGGCTTTCTCAATCTGGCGGAGCTGGGCATCGGAGCTTCCATCGGCTATGTGCTTTATAAACCGATTTTCGACGGAAATCGGGACAGGATAAAGGAGATTGTCTCGGTACTGGCTTATCTCTATCGTAACGTAGGACTGCTGATTTTGGGTGCGGGACTGCTTTTGGCCTGCTTCCTGCCCTATATATTCGCCGATGCCGGCATTCGCCTCGGAGTAATCTATTTTGCTTATTTTGCATTTTTGACTTCCGCTCTCATCAGTTATTTTGTTAATTACCGGCAAACCCTGCTGGGCGCCGACCAGCGCAACTATGTAGTCACCGTTTATTTTCAAACGGCCAATATCATCAAAATTCTCCTGCAAATAGCATTGGTATGCTACGTGGGCAGTCTTTATCTGTGGATAGCCATTGAACTGACATTCGGCATTTTGTATTCGTTCATACTGAACTGGAAGATAAACCGGGTATATCCGTGGCTGAAGTGCAGTGTGTCGGAAGGCAGACTGAAATATCCGGAGAATAGGATTATTGTGCGTAAAGCCCGTCAGATGTTTGTACATAAGCTGGCGGGAATGGGCAGAACGCAGCTTTTGCCTTTTCTGGTCTACGCATTTACTTCATTGAAACTGGTGGCGTATTACGGCAACTATATGCTGCTGCTCACCAAGCTGAATCAGTTGGTCGATAACTTTCTGGGCAGTACCGGCGCAGGGGTGGGCAGTCTGATAGCCGAGGGGGATATGAAGCGTATCCAGCAGGTATTTTGGGAGTTGAGCTCATTGCGCTTTTTGATAGCCTCGTTTCTGACGTTCGCGTTGTATCATCTGATGGACCCGTTCATTACGGTGTGGCTGGGCGAGGAGTACATATTGCCCCGTTCCGTCTTGATTGTGATTCTTACCAACTTCTTTATCAGTCAGTTCAGGGGTACGAACGACCAGTTCATTTTCGGTTACGGACTGTTTCACGACACATGGGCGCCGGTTGCCACACTGGCGATAACAGTAGCGGTGGCATTGGCAGGCGGCTATTTGTGGGGACTTCCGGGAGTATTGCTGGGAGATATAGCCAGTTCGATAACCGTTATCAGTATCTGGAAGCCTTACTTCCTTTACAAAGAGGGGTTTAAAATGTCCGTGAAGTCATATTGGAAAAATATATTCCGGTATCTGCTGCTTGCCGTTCTTGCATGGGGGCTGACGGATGCGGTACTTTGTTTCCTTCCGTTGGCGGAGCCGTCCCGGGGATATGGCATGTGGATTGTATATGCGCTGGTCTCCTCTCTGGTATTTCTGCTGATATTGTGCAGCAGCTTCTATTGCTGTTCGGCAGGGATGCGTTCGCTGGTGAAGCGTTTGCGGCGTAAATAGAATGCATACATGTGGAGTTTATTATAATTTATCCCCATTAAACTGAAAGTTTATTCCTATTGAACCGGAAGTTTATTCCTAATAAACTATGAGTTTAATGGGGATAAACTTTTATCGGTACTGAACGAACATTCCCCGATAAGTGCCGCATAGCGTTGCCTTGGCAAGTGTGCCTTGTCCGTGCAGCAGATATATGGCCGCTTTTTTAGGAGCGGCGAGGATGCAGAGGTAGGTGCAAGACAGGTATTTCCTGATGCCTTGCAGATTCCGGCGGGCGAAGAGCACGCGGGCGCGCGACAGGTAGAACTCCCGCATCGGACTGCCTCGCTTCGCCGTCATGCTCTCTTTGTGGTAGACTATGGCAGCAGGTTCGTACCATAGGCGGTAACCGGCTTTCCTAAGCTGTGCAGACCAGTCCAGCTCTTCGTAAAAAAGGAAATATATTTCGGTCATGGGGCCTGCATCCTGTAGCGCCTGCCGGCTTACCATCATGGCGGCTCCGTGCAATGAGGCGGTTTCGCAGGGAGTACGGAAGCGCGGGCCGTCCTGTTGCATGAATCCGATGGATGCGTTGCGCAGTGTAAGGGAACTTAGAGGAGTGAAGCCTGCATATTGCAGGATGTCCGGACAAGCGGCGAATTTCAACATGGGCGATACGCCGCCGTTACGTTGTGGGTCGCACTCCATGCGTCGTACCAACGCATCCAGTACCGGTTCTTTGATGAGGGTGTCGTTGTTGATGAAAAAGAGATAATCTCCTCCGGCGGCTTTCAGTCCGGCATTGTTGCCGCCGGCAAATCCGTTGTTGATGTTCCGCACCACTTTGACGGGAGGAAAGGAGGCGGGGTTGTCCGATGCAGGGCTGCCTGATAAGGAGCCGTCCGGTACGAGGTTACCCCTGTATCGTTCCTGTATTTCTTCCGCTTCGGGCAGGCGCGAACCGTTGTCCACAACGATGATTTCGTAGTGCGGATAGGTTTCGTGGTTGCGGAAAGAGTCTATCATTTCGCAGGTATCGCGCAGCCCGTTATAGTTGACGGTGATGATGGAAACAAGCGCTTTCATGGTCTTTTCCTATTTTTTCTTCAGCCAGAACACAGCCCAGTTTCTGAAGCTTACATATTTTCCGAGCCGCAGGCGCCTGAAGCGGCAGGCGGTTTCTATTTTTTCAAGCAGCGACATCCGGTGTCCCGCCCAGATTACATCGTTCAGGGTGTAGGACAGGTATTTGCGGATGACCGTTTTCCATTCGGGATGTTCTTGCCCGAGTGCCTGCATTTGGGTACATACGGTGGTGTATCCCTCGATGTTGCGCATTCCGAAGCGACTGGTCATAATGGAGTGGGGACGTATCCTTCGCCCGAAGAAAGCCTTGGGAACGTAGCATGTTCTTTGTGCATTCAGATAAATCATCATAGTGAAAGAATGGTCTTCGTGGATAATGCCGGGATGAAAGCAAGTGAAGCATTTTTTCAGGAACAGGCGATTGACCATGCACAGGTAAACGGGAGTGAGGAACAGGCGGTTGCTCAGCTCATAATCCAGCAATTCCATGCCGGAATGTACGGATTCGTCTATTTTCCCTTTTCTGTCATAATTGGGAATATTCTGGCTGTCAGCCGACTCCGTCAGCGGTTTTGCATCGAAGAAGATGAAGTCCAGTTCTCTTTTCTCGCACAAATCATGGCAGTGCCGGAGGGCTTGCGTATCCAATATGTCGTCACTGTCCATAAAATATATGTACTTGCCGGTAGCATGCAGCAATCCTCGGTTGCGTGCAACGGATAATCCCTGGTTGGGCTGCGCGTACCACCGGATTCTTGCGTCGCGTTTCGCGTATTCTTCGATGATGCCGCGGCTTCCGTCGGTAGAGCCGTCGTCGATAAGGATTATCTCCAGTTCTTTCAGGGTCTGGCCGCAAATGCTGTCCAGCGCCTTGCGCAGGTAGGCAGCCGTGTTGTATATGGGGATGATAACGGAAACTTCGGGCATGGTATTTTACTTTTTTATTCGGACAATCTGTTCATACACTTTTTTCATCTGTTCTTCCCAAGAAAGGTGTCGGATGGAATCTCTTATTTCCCGCGGTGTCACGGTCATGTGCTGGCAGAACTCTATCAAGGCGGGGATGCTGACGGGACTTTCGTCGGCGGGCACTTTCAGCGTGTAGGGCATGAGGTCGAAATCATCGTCCGTTTCGGAGTAGACGAAGCCGAACCCGCGCGCTGCATATTCCCTGTTTTTCAGGGTCTTGATGTTGTATATGCCGCTGCGATGCCGTGCCAGACTGCCTATGGCAAAGTCTGCCCGGTTGAAAAGCGCGTCCAACTCCTCGCCATGCTTTGCTCCGTACAGGGTGACGAACGGCTGCAAGCAGTACCGGCGGATGAGTGTTGCAATGTCTTTCTCTTCCCGCCTGCCGCTCGGTTTGCCTATCAGATGGAAATAGACTTTATATTCGGGGTTGTTGCCGTAATATGCTCCCAGGCCTTTCAGCAACCGGTCGAAACCATGCCAGAAGTGGATTTCGGCAACTCCTATCAGGTGGAGTTCCTTGCTCGTGCCGTGCCGGGGAGAGCGCAGGGGGATGCGGGCGAAATCTATTCCGTTGGATATGCGGATGGTGGGGCGACCGAATATCCGGTCATCGCTGGAGAAGGTTACAATGAAATCGACGTACCTGCAGAACGCATGGCGGAACAGCTTGTCCGTGTACAACTGTACTTTCTCCATGCCGGAAGAATATTCGTGGTCATAGGGATATGTGGGTATCTCCAGCAGCACTCTTACACCCTGCTTTTTCAGCATCCTCACGAAGTGTATGGTAAAGGGATTGGCGTTGTGATAGGAGCGGATATATACGCATTGTATGCCTTCCCGGCGAACGTATTGCAGGATAGGGGCGAACGACAGCCGTTTTTTTATTTTGGCGGGTATTCCTTTGCCCAAATCAGCAAGCACATCTTCGTCTATCATCCACTTCCGGCTGCCGTCGTTGCCAACCTCGTAGTGGCAGGTGCGTACATCTGCCCCGCATAGCCTGAGGGCGTCCGCCTGGTATCTGATTTTCTTACTGATACCGTTGTATTCCTGAAATCCGTAAAAGACAAGAAAAAGGGTTTTCATGGGCGGAGGTCATTTATTATGTCGAGTGATTGATATACTTGAATCAGCTCATCGGCTGTCTTTTTCCACGAGAATTGCCGGGCGCGCAGCAGCCCATATTCCCGTTGCTGCCGATAGAGCGCGTCTTCATTTTCGAGACGCAGCACTGCACCGGCTATTTCTTCCGGCCGACAGGGGTCTGCGGCAAGTATGTCCGGACCGCCCACTTCGGGCATGGAAGAGGTGTTTCCCGTAATGACGGGAGTGCCGCAAGCCATAGCTTCCACCAGAGGGATGCCGAAACTCTCGCGCAGCGAGGGGTAGAGGAAAGCGAATGCTGCATTGTACAGCGTGGCGAGGTCGGCGTTGTGGATATAGCCGGGATAGAATAGGTGCTGTTTCAGGCGGTTACTGATGTTTTCCTGTTGCAGCAGCCTGTCTATATAGGTTTCGTTGAGGTCTGCGATGAGCAGCGGACGCCTTACGGACGATTTTTCCAGATAAAGGCTGTAGGCTTTCAGCACCCGCGCCGTATTCTTTTTAGGGTCCGTGTTTCCCAGGAAGAACAGGAAGTCTTTTTGGGGGATGTAGCGGTTTACTATCTGCATGTCTATGTCGTCCATCGGACGGAAATGTCTGCTATAGCCGTTGTAGATGGTCGTGATGCGGTCGGCGGGAATGTTCAGGGCTTCGCGGATGCGGTTGCGTTCGAAGTGCGAAACGGTAATGATTTTCCGGCATTTCTTCAGAATCCGTGGTACGGTGAGGCGGCGGTAGTGCCAGCCCATTTCCTGATAAAGCGAGGGACTGCGCTGTTGGCGGGGTTCCAGATAGATGATGTCGTGGAGTGTCAGCACCAGCGGAACCGGACAGTAGAGCGGGGCTGTGTTGGACGTGCAATGCAGCAGGTCCGCCCCTAAACGTTTCACTGCCAGCGGCAGGGCTATCTGTTCCCAAAGCGGGTAGGTGGGACACGCCACTTCCACAATGGAGAGGTTGGCAGATTCTTCCAGGCAATGGTCTTTGCCCGGAGCCACGATAATGTAGTATTCATTGCCGTCGTTCCGTTTCTGCAATTCGCGGATGGTTTCCAGTGCTACGAAATCCATGCCGTGCTTGTCGGGACGGAAAATCCGTTGGGCTTCTATGGCTATCTTCATGCTGTGTACTCCTTATTTCTTTTTATAGAAGAACCGTTTTATATGGCTGAATACGGCTGTAAACATAAGTACCGGGAGCGCCCAAAGGGCTTTGCGGAGACGGCGGCTGACTTCTCCTTCGGGCAGTGCCATGAGGAAGGTGAGGATAAGCGTTGCAAGCAGTACGTACCACTTGGGAGCCCAGGTCCAGTTCAGCAGGGTGATGCCTGCCGTGCATAGCAGAATTAGTGCGATAAGCAGGAAACGGGAAGGCATCAGCCACTGAAAAAGTTTGAGGGCATAGTCCCATTCACCTTTCAGCAATACCAGCGGGAGATACCTCAACGCAAAGAATGTACTGGTATATTGCGAACGGATCCAACTGATGCGTTGCGTCTGGTAGCCGTCTGCATTATCTTCTTTCTTGCTGTAACATACCACTTCCGCCAGATATTCGGTGTAGATATTCTGCTCCAGCAGTACGGTTTCCATCGCCTTGCTTATATCGGAGCCTTTCAGCTTGGGAGCACGTTCGTGGAACATGGCGAAATCGAATGCCATTGCCGAACCTATGAGAGCCGAGGAAAAGCCCATGCGGGTATGTGCCAGACGGAAAAGATTGTTGTTGATTTCTTCGCTGGTGGCATTGAGAACAGCGATGCTGGTATTCAGGTTCTCCGCCATGCGGTGCGCCTGGATGGAATCGCAACCGGAGTAGTAGGCGTTGTTGAACATGCTGAGGGCGTTCGGTACGATATGGTTGTCGGAATTGAAGATGACAATCAGGTCGTATTCATCGGGAGCGTAGCGTTCCATAACCTGCTGGATGGCATAGACTTTGGTGCAATATTCCTTGTCGGGCACTACGATGTTTACGGGCATTTGCAGCAGGGTGACAAGGTCTTCTTCGGGCAGTTGGGTGGCTGCTATGGCAACGTCGTATTTGTCGCGCGGGTATTGCTGGGTGTCCAGAAAGCGGTTGACGGATTCAATTACTTCTTTCCCGTTGCGCAATACGGTAAAAAGCACTAAGAAACGGTGCTGTACGGCTGCCGCCGGATAAGGGTTCTTGTACTTTCCGAGCGAGAAGAGTGCACAGAGAAACAGGTAGGCTACCGGAATAGCCAGCAGCAGGAATAGGACGGAATCTGTCATTTGTAGCGCATTGTTGCTCTCATCCATCCACCAGTCTATGCTGAATATGTTAAAAATGTTGGACATCATAGCGTCGAATCTTTTTTAGTTGTGGTTAATAATGCCTGCTGTTTTTCAATCGTCAGACGTTCGTCTATATATTTCCCGTTCATCAGTATGCCCAGGAGCATAATCATCATAATGCCGGTGGGGAACTGGGTGAAGAATGCGTTCCCGTAGGCGCTGAGCATCATGCCGAATATGCCGCAGGCAAGTGCGGTGAGCAGGTGGCGCAGCTCGTCATTCCTTATTTTGAACATGATGCAGTAGCATCCCCATAGCAGGCTGCCCGCATAAATCAGCAGGTAAAGGAGAATGCCCACAACGCCCGTTTCCGTCCATATCTTGACGTAGGTGGAGTCGTTGGGAATGTTGGTTGTCAGCCTGTTGCCGAATCTCCGGGCTTCCACACCGCCCAGGCCGAGCCCCTCGCCGAACGGTTTGTTTCTGAGATACTCCGCCAGCTTTTTTTGGTTCTGCTTTCTTACCAGATAGGACGCGTCTTTATTGGGACGGAATGCCGTGCGCATGCGCCGTATCATGTAGTTGCTTTCTCCCACGTATGTAAATGCGAAGAAAACATAGATGCAAATTCCTCCCACTGCGGCAGCACTCATCAGTTTGATGTTCTTGCTGATAAGCGCAAAAAGCAGCAGACTGCCCAGGGGTACTACGATAGCTCCTCGGGTACCTGTAATGAACATGGAGTATAATGAGAGTGCGGAGATGGAGAAATAATATACTTTCAGGCTGGACTTCTTGCTGAACAAACCGGCAATACCGAACAACGCGCAGGTGAATCCCATGTTGGAACCGTAATTCCCCGCATCGGTAAAGATGGAGAAGTAGCGGGTGATTTGGGGCAGCAAGTGTGTCTTGTACATGCCGCTTTCCATCATGGCATTGTATTCGACGGCGTCGAAACCGATGAATTTCTGACAAAGGCCTTTCAGTATGGCGATGAGCGTAAGTATGGAAAACAGGAATATCAGCCGGCTGATTTGCTTATAGGATGTTGCCAGCAACACCGTGATTAGGGACACGAGAAACGTATTGTAAATGAATCCCCTGGAATAAATCCATGCTTCCAGGGACGCGGTGGGGTTGACGATTTCCATAAGGCAGTACACTGCCAGTACGGCACCTCCTATGGTGAGGATGTTGACGGCCCGTTTCCAGGGAAAACGGTAGTGCAGCGCCGTCTGGATGATGACGATGAGGAGCACGCTCCACCAGATGATGTCCGACAGTACGCTGAGTCCGTCCTGCCGGCTGTAACGCGCCAATGGGGTGAAGAAATAATTAAAAATGAATAGCAGGAATAGGAAGCGTTCCGGTTTGCGAAGGTGCAAAATCAGAATGCACAAGAGGGCGGGCAGTGCCGCCACCAGTCCTGCTATCGCTAAATTTTGCTTCAAAGTAGCTGCGACGATACATCCTAAACCGATGCAGAGTATGGCAAAGGTTAAGGCGGGAGATGATATGTAACTTCGCTTGATATTCATTTTACAGCAGCTTTTTTAGCGGTCAGTCCCAGTTGGGACAATCGGCTGACGAAGCTGTGGAGAGGTGTCTTGGGCGGTAATTCGCCGGTGAACGATTCCACGACTTCACGGTCGGCATTGTTGAGATAAAGCGATAACGGAGTGTCACCCAGCATTTCTTTAATGGATTTCAGGTTGATATCATCGTTTTTGCCCCATAAACGGCAGGCGTTGGCTATGAGCAGGTTGACATCGGCTTGTTTCAGTACGGTCAAAGGCAGGCTGGCAGTGCTTATGGACGGGTATTCCACAAGAATGATGTCCGGTATCTGCTCGGCGGAGTTCAGTTGCCAGAAATCGGATAGTTGTTGTGCCCGGACGTATTTCTTGTCGTTGGTCTCAAAATCGACATCGTGTTTTACGATACGGGTGCGAAGTCCCACGGAAGCCCAATGGTCGGCAAAATATTTGGCCAGAAAACTTTTACCTTCCCGCTCTTCCATACTGAGCAGGTTGATGACGGTAGGGCGTCCTGTTGCCAGATACCTGTCGAGCTGATGGCAGGAATAGGCGGCGGCACGGCGGTTGCATACTTTCAGGAATCCTCGGAACTTCAGGTTGCTGATACCGTTGAATGCGGCGATGACGGGAAGGCCGCTAAGGCGGTGACTGCGTTCGGCATCCCGTAGCGTGCGGTCTGTCAGTTCAATGATGAGGAAGTAGAAAGTAATGAATATCAAACTGCCAATCAGAGCAGCCACGACGTAGAGCAGGCGCTTACGGCCGTTGTCGGTAAGCGGGAACTCGGGTGGAGCGATGATTTGCAGGTTGGCAGTGGTCATTTTTATGTTCTGCAGGCGGAGCCGCGCTTCGGACAGTCCGCGGAGCTGTTCACGGTAGGTGTCTTCGGCTATGCCGATGGCACGCTCCTTACGTTTTACTTGAGTGCCCACTGGAGCAAATTCCCGATATTGGTTCAGGATGTCGTTCCGGCGTTCGTGAAGGACTTTCAGTTCGGCCTTTGTCTTTGCCTCGTTGATACATGCCATCAGCCATTCTGTTACCATATTATCGATACCGACACCCTCTTTGGTGAAATTGTATTCGTTGAGATTGTCGGAAATGTGGCTGATTCTGTCTTCCGAGCTTTGCAAATCGGTTTTGTTCCGTTGCAACTGTTCATTGTCTTTTAGTTCCGTATCCGTTGAAAAGATTTCCTGCTCCAGGATATTCTGGTTCAGTTCCGTAACTTTTTCAAGTTCTTTGAGCAGTTTCGTGTTATCGCGTATAATCTTGGCGCGGATGTCCATTTTATCTTCCAGCATCCGACGGAGAGCCACGGCACTTTTGTAGGTTCGTTGGGCAAGTTCCTCACGATCGTCCAGATTGTATTTGGTTACCGCCAGCTCTTTACTCTGATTGTCGTAGTTGATTACCGAATGCTCTACATTATAGTGCATCAGGTTGTCTTCTTCTTTGTTGAGGTTGGTTTTGGCAAGTCTTACTTGCTCCTCAAAGTAAGCGATGGCACTGTTCGTGGCGCTGAAACGGAGTATTTCGTATGCTTTGATAAGTTCGTCCTCTAAAATCTTGATGGTGTTTTGGGTGATACCCGGGTCGGGACTTGTGTAGGTGAAACTTATCAGGTCACTTGTGCCCAAACGTTTCACGGTTATCTGCTCGAGTGCGTGGAAACTGTAAAACTCCGTAGGACGGCTGAACATGGAGTATACAAAGTTGGCGGCACTTTCCTGACGGTATGCTTGCAGGTTCCCGACGGTTTTGTCCAACGAGGAACGGTCTACCAAAGCCAGCACTTCTTTGGGTGTATGCTGCAGGAGTTGGCGGTAGTGCTTTGCCTGGATGTACATATTATCCTGCCACTCCTCGCCATATACAAGGTTCGTGGCAAGCAAGCGGAGAGAGACCTTCTCCAATGTGCTTTTGGACTTGGCTATGTTGATGAGATTGTCGAAAGTGCTGCTGATGTTTTCAATCTTACTGCCGTCAATATTGGTAACATTGGTTACACCGGCATAGATATTGCTGTTTACAGTATAGCTGAACGGCAGGAACTGGGTGAAGTACGCCACCAGTGCTGTGACAATAAATCCACCCCATAACAGCCAGTAACGGATGCGGTAGAAGAATTGTGCTATAAACTGTATTATATCCATAAGATTTTATTTCCCTTTGATTATTTTTACATTTGTCAGCATCTCAAGTAAAATGATGGCGTTATGCAGCGAAACGCGTGCTTCGGCATAGGAAGTCACCGCTCCGGAACGGCGCGCCCGCTCCAGTGAAAGAGAGATGATGTCTATTTTACCTTGTATAAAATTGTTCTCCGAGATTTTCATCTGAGCGTTGTAGAGGGCGGCATTCTCCGCTTTGGCTTTGATGGTTGCCAGTTGCGCCGTCACATTGTTATATGCTTCCAGCACTTTGAGCCGCCGTTCTTCCATTACTTCTTCCTGCGTGTATTGAAGCTGCTCGATGTTGTAACGATAGTTCTTCAGCCGGAGCGGACGGTTGAATAAATCGCCGAGACCTACACTGAAACTGGCTCCTACGTTGAAGGTGTACCGGGAACTGGCTGTGGTGGACTGATACCAGTCGTTGTAAGAATCGCTGTTGTCGTTCAATACGTTGTAACGCCCGTATGCATAATTTCCGTTCAGCCGGAAGTAGTTCCACCAGTTTCTTTTTTCTATGCGGTATTGGTTCTTTACCTGCTCTACCTGGGAGTGTGCCCGCTTTACAGTGGCGTTTTCTATGACGGCATCCATAAATACGGAAAGGGGCGGCAGATCAAAACCTTCGATATAGTGTTGCGTTTCCGGTAGCTGGCTTCCTGAGATATTCTTCTCCAGAATGGCATCGCTTTCTTTCAGTGCCTCCAGAATTTTGATGCGCTCTTCACGGGTCATGTCCGTCTGGGCATGGATGGACTGGGGCAACAGGAACAGAATAAATGTAGCTGTACAGAGATATGATAGGGGATGTGTATGGGCTTTTATCATTTGTCTGTTTGTTTTTTTAGTTTTAATACTTACACGTTCTCTTTCTGTACAAAAGCGGTGAATGTTTTTAGAAGTATCTTCATGTCCAGCCGGAAACAGAATTCTTGTGCATATTTAATATCCAGTTGCTTTCGTTCTTCCGCCGACATCTTACCGGCTCCGCCACGCTTTTCCACTTGCCAGAGCCCGGTCAGTCCGGAAGGAGCCATGAAGCGGTCTATGTATGCGTCGCTGGTCAGCAGTTCGGCCTCATAGAGCGGAAGCGGACGGTTGCCTACGATGCTCATATCGCCTTTCAGGACGTTGAATAGCTGGGGAAGTTCGTCAATGCTATATTTACGGATGAAACGGCCGATGCGTGTGATGCGCGGATCGTTTTCTATCTTGACAAACGGGCTTTCTTTGGATTGGGCCTTTTGCCGGAAAAAATCTTTTTCCGGTATGATGAAATCATCAGAAATCAGTAAGTTTGCTTCTTCATCGGAAGAGCCTGTGAGGTCGTCGAACCGGATGTCGGGGGTATCGTCTGCCGCTTCTTCTTCCATTTTGTACTGGTTGAGGGCATTGAGTTCCTTCAGCTTCTTGTCCGCATTGGTGTACATGGAGCGGAACTTCAGGAAGTTGAATATCCGGTAGTTACTGCCTACACGTTGCGACTTATAGATGACTTTACCCTTACTTTCGAGACGGATGGCAATGGCAGTGCCGATAAGTAACGGAGATAGTATTATCAGGGCGCATATGGCAAACAAAATGTCGAACGCACGTTTCCATGCAGGCAGATGAAATGTGTTAAGCATCTTTCGGTGGCTTTGGCTGAATTCCTGCATTTTATGCTTTTGACGCACTTGCAGGAACTGGGTCATTCGGTGGATGCTCGTTTCATCGGCTTGTGGCGGCAGTGTATTATTGACGCCTGCCTGCAGATAGGCTTTGCGGGCTTCTGCCGGCAATCCTTCGGTGATAAGTATTATGTATACGCGTGGAAACCTCTTGTGGAGGCAGGTGATGTCAAGGCAATCCTTTTCTGTGTCGGTTTGCTCGTAAAGGATGGATGTGTTATACCGTTCGCGGATGCCGTCTATGATTTTGGCAGCTTTACGGGCACCGGAGACAGTAACGAACATGCCATTGGTAACCTTGCTCAGGTGGTCGATGGCAGTCTGGCTGTTTCCTATGTAGATATAATATAGCATATCTTCCTTTCAGTTCTTTTTCAGATGTATTTCTTGATGCGTGCCCTGAGTTCCAACGGGTTGAATGGCTTGAGTATGTAATCTGCCGCTCCGGCTTCGAGCAACTGGATGCGTTCGACGGTACTTTCCTCACTGGAGAGCATCACTACGGGGATATGTTTGAACAGCTCGTTCCCTTTCAGATAGTACAGGAATTCATTGCCGCGCATGTGGGGCATGTGAATGTCGGAGATGATAAGGTCGGGGACATTGCCTTCGTTAAGCCACTCAAGAGCCTTTAGAGGGCTTTCAAAATATTCCAGGTCGTATTCTGTCCCTAAATAAATCTTAAGTACGCGGCCTATGGTGGCTTTGTCATCAACCAGTAAGATTTTTTTCATTGTTCTGTTTATTATAGCGTTGTTGCTTTGTTTGTTTACTATGCAGTAATAAAAAAACTGTTGTTTTATTGAACTCGTCCGATTACTGACGACAACAATGAATATTTGCTAACCTGCTTTAACGCAAAATGAGAAAAACGTGAGAATATGTTTGCCGGTGTATTTCTTCACGTTTTTCGGGTTACCGTATAGGTTGGCTATATTTCAGTCTCTATTAAGCGGAGTCAAATTTTCAATAGGATATACGTCTTTGTTGTGTGACTGATACCAGTTGTTGTCTTGTTGTCCGCCGGTGGTAATCCACGACCGGAACTTGTCATATACCATAGTGACGTTTCTGTTCTCAAAAGGCCATGCAAATTCTTGAGGGATTACAACAGCCCAGGCAAGGTTTTCTTTGCTGAGATAGTATCTGTTTTCGGCAACGGATGAGTCGTCATTACCGCTATTGAAGTAATGAGTACCGCCCAAGTCTGTCGGAGCAAAGCCCGCTACGTGTACTTCCGTACGCCTCCTTTGGGTTGTGGCGGGAGCTGTGATGGCGAAAATATCAATATTGTTGATGTTCAGGTCTTCCGGCTTTACATTGGCGGAGACGGGAAATTCCATGATGATGTTATATTCCTTGGTATCTTTTTTGAACGGACCGTTTTCAAGGGTGTTGATACGCTTTTCAGTATCGGTATACTGACTTCCCCACAATTCGGTGCATGCATCACTGAAGAGGAGATAAGTGGGGATGCTTTGCTTATTCTCGAATGATACGTCTTTTCCATTGGTTCTGAACTTGTCGGGCTTTATATCTTGAGAGAGTTTAGTGAAGCGGATACCGGCCCCCAATGTCTTGGCTGCACCTGCAGCTCGCAGTTCAAGAGTCATTCTGAAGCGTGTCACTATACCGTTTTTATCTACTTGCAGTTTTTTTCCGGACATTACGATTACAAGGTCGTTCATGTCAAAATCGCCGTATGCAGGCCAATTGTCCTCAAAAGCAAACGTATACACGTCGCTGTCTTTGATTTCGATGGGGAAGTCGGGGTCTTTCTCTTCTTCACCCTTATTGCCTTCGTTATAGATTCCGCCGCAAGTCTCGATGGTGTATTTGGATTCATCATAACCGGTATTGACGCTTTCGTTCTTCTTAAACGGGTGATACTGGCTCAGACCCTCTATTTTTCCTTCTATGACCAGATTGTTGCTTAATAATTGGACGTTGGTGGGCTCTTCGAATTTAATTTTTTCGGCCTTAATCATTGACTTGTCATTGTTGGTGACATTCACTGCCTGGAAAATGACGTCACCGCGTTTTACTTCGAACTCTCTGGCTTTAATCATGGAGCCGTCTATCAGCGTGAATTTGGAGTCGGTCAGGCTTTCTATTTCGGGTACAGGCAGCCACTCTGTGTCAGTTTCGTTGGCACGGCCGGCGGTAATGGCCCCCTTGTTTAATGTTACGTTTCTGAACTTGAATTCTTTTTTCACAATAACGGTGCAGCTATTGTATAGGACATCGGATGATGAGTTTGTAAATTTAGATGTTTCGATGAAGCCATCGTTGTACACAGACAGGCCACCCTCTATTTCATAGCCGCTTATCTGGGCCTCATAATGGTTGATGATGACGGTTGCGGTGGAGTTGTTGGTTCTTGTCTTACCGTCAGTTTCATCGAATCTGACACTGCCGTAATTGAATAGCCTGCCGCCATTGAGTTTTATATTCGTAGCACTGTTTAAGTCGGCCTTATTCAAAATCCTGGCATCGATGAAGTTGAGTTCATGAGCGTTTAATGTGCCGTGATTGATGACGTTGCTGCCGTTGATGGTGATTTTGTCGGCGACTTCGATTTTTCCTGCGTTGAATAGTTCCGGTTGCTTGCCAAGATTCATTGTCAGGCTTCCATTGGCTGAAATTGTACCGAAATTCTTGGTAGGACATCCTAAACTGAGAGAAGTGCATTCGAGGCTGCCGTCATGTTGCAGGGTAAGGGTGTTTTCATTACCGATGGTGAGATTATTTGCAATGATTCTGCCTCCACCCATTACATATATATCGAGGTTTGAATTAAGGCTGCTCCAACCGCTTAATTTCCAGACGCCCTGTACGAATACAGTTGCTCTGCCGCTGTTTGTTTTTAGCTGGATGGTATAAGGAGAATCCGATGTGTATTCTTTTCCTATGATATACTTCGCTCCGTTGGCAAGTGTGCCTGTATTCCAAGGGTCAATGTAACCATCCGATACACTTGGAACGGCTGGTATCACTTCCGCTTCCTTATATTCTTTATCGGCGATTTCCGTTATGCCGGCTGCCTGTGCCGCTTCGAATGCCGAGTGGGAATTACCGGCAGTCTTGTTTGCGGCTCTTGTTCTTGTACCGGTTGAAACATTGTACAGTTTGCATTCCAATATACCTCCGTTTTCAGGGATACTGTATTCGTATACTTCTTTGCGTTGCTTGGGATCGGTTTGACGGATAAACAGTCTTGTTGCGGCTTTGGAGACGTTGATTTCCGCGTTGTAATTTCCGTTCTTGTTGGCAGTGCCCACCGCAATGGGGACAGCGCTTATGTCGGATATCGGGTTGGCGGTAAAGATTTCAATAAGATACTTATATCGCCCGTCAAATTCATCGTTTATCTCAACATTCAGATTTACGGTGTTGACCATGGACCAGTCAAAACCATCGGGGGCGGTAAAGTCTTCTCCTAAGGGATTTTCTTTCGGTTTTGTCTGAATGCCCCTTTCAGGATCGTACACATCATCCGTACAACTGGAAAGTGCCAAAGTGCTGACAATGGCTACCACAACTGAAAAACGGTAGAATAATTCCATAGGCTGATCTATAATGTTTTTATGTTTTGTTTGCTTGTTGAATAAAATAATCAACTTTTAATTGAATATGCCGCAAAGATAGCCATAATATTCGGATTGTTACTTGTGAATATTGTCTTTTTTGATAAAATAAGGCGAATATTTTGCTTAATCCGACCATTTACCCGTTTTGAAAACTTGTAAATATTGTCCGGAGCGAATAAAAAGGAGAAGTCTGAAAGGGAGTAAAGAGGAAAAAAAAGAGGAAATTACTCTTTGGTAATTTCCCCTGCCAAATCCGAATTCATCCGGCGACGGATTTCCGCCTGGCTAAGTCCGTGCCCGAGCAGGAACATGAGTTTGGTTACAGCGCATTCGGGCGTACTGTCGTAGCCGCTGATAACGCCGGCTTCGAGCAGATGCAGTCCGGTTTCGTAGCGTCCCATCTCAACACCGCCGCTTTGGCATTGGGTAATGTTGACAATGACGATGCCTCGTTCTGTTGCGTCCTTCAGTTGCCGGATGAACCAGTCCTTTTGCGGTGCATTGCCGGAACCGAATGTTTTGAGAACCACTGCTTTCAATCCCGGAACGTGAAGTACAGAATCGATGATGCTTTCCTGAATACCCGGAAACAGGGTGAGGACTACGACATTGGTGTCGAAAAGATAATGCGGCTTCATCGGTCGTGCAGGGTCGGGGCGACGGATGATGTGTTCGTTGTAACGGATATGGATTCCTGCTTTTGCCAGAGCGGGGTAATTGAAAGAGCGGAAAGCGTTGAAATTTTCGGCATTGATTTTGGTAGTCCGGTTGCCGCGCATCAGTTCATTTTCAAAGAAGATGCACACTTCGGGGACAAGGGCTGTGCCGTCCGGACGTTTGGCGGCAGCTATTTCGATGGAAGTAATCAGATTTTCCTTTCCGTCCGTGCGCAATGTCCCGATGGGTAGCTGCGAACCGGTAAGGATAACCGGTTTTGCAAGGTTTTCGAGCATGAAGCTGAGTGCCGATGCCGTATATGCCATAGTGTCGGTTCCGTGCAGGATGACAAAGCCGTCAAAGTTTTCGTAGTTGTCATTTATAATTGCGACAATTTTGGCCCACAGGGAAGGTTCCATGTCAGAGGAGTCGATAGGCGGATCGAACTGATAGGACGAGATGTGATAGTTGAAGCGCTTCAATTCGGGAACATGCTTGAGCAGGTGGGCGAAATTGAAATTTTCCAGTGCACCTGTTTCCGGATTTTCTATCATTCCGATAGTTCCGCCCGTGTAAATCAAGAGAACGGAAGGATAATCTGCTTTCATAAATATCTCTTTTTTCTTTTTTTCGGGCACAAAGATAATGTAAACCGATAACAGAATAAAATGAACTTGTCCATTTTTTATGCTGAAATGTAGCTTATCTTCGTATTATTCACAGAGATACGTAAAAAAATGGAATTTAAGTTGTCTTACTGTCCTGCCGCTTTACCGCTTTTACCCAAATCTTCTTTCAGATGTGAGATGGCTTTTTGTGCGTTTCCTTTGTATTCGTCGAGCAGGGTAACGAAGCGGCTTCCGATAATGGCTCCGGACGCATGGGAGCAGGCTGTATCGAACGTCTGCCGGTTACTGATGCCGAAACCTACCATGCGTGGGTTGCGCAGGTTCATATCTTGAATCTTCTTGAAATAGACTTGTTTCCGGACGTCGAAATCTTTCTGCGCGCCGGTGGTGGCTGCTGATGATACCATATAGATGAATCCGTCGGTATGGACATCTATTTCGCGGATGCGTTTCTCGCTGGTTTCGGGGGTGATGAGCATGATGACCCGGATGTCGTATTTCTGTGCGACGGCCTTATAATTTTCTTCGTATTCCCTGAAAGGCAGGTCGGGGATGATTACGCCGTCAATGCTGCATTCCGTACATTTCCGGCAGAAAGCCTCAAAGCCGAAGTGCATAATCGGGTTGAGATAGCCCATTAATATCAACGGGATACGGACATCTCGGCGGATGTCTTGCAACTGCTCAAAGAGGATGCGGAGAGACATTCCGTTGTGCAGGGCGCGGGTGGCGGCATCTTGAATGACGATGCCGTCTGCCATCGGATCGCTGAAAGGGATGCCGATTTCTACCATATTTACTCCGTTCTTTTCGAGTGTACGGATTACATCGGCTGTGCTGTCGAGCGTGGGGAAGCCGGCACAAAAGTAGACAGACAGCAGGTTTTTGGGGCTGTCTTGGAAGAGTTGGTTGATACGATTCATAGTGAGTTTGTTATTACAGATTTATTGTTGAAGGTTACGTTGTCTGCTGCCCGCGGTTGTGTCGTCAGCCGGCAGTTTCACCGGTTCTTATTGCCTGGAGGAATTTTCCGATGCGTTCTACATCTTTGTTTCCCGGAGCCGTTTCAAAGCGGCTGTTGATGTCGATACCGGCTAGTTTGGGGTGATGAAACTCCCTGATGGCTTTAACGCTGTAAGGGTTGATTCCGCCGCTGAGCAGAAAAGGCGTCATTCCGCTGTAACGGTGCAGCAGGTTCCAGTCGAACTGGTTGCCGGAGCCGCCATACAGTGATGTCTTGGCATCAAAGAGGTAATAATCGCATAATCCCTTGTAGTCGGAAACGGTTGCCAGGTCTTTTGACTGTGAAATGGAAAATGCCTTGATAAGGTGCAGACCGCTGCTGCGTAAGGAACGGCAATATCCGGGCGATTCGCTGCCATGAAGCTGGATGTAGTCCAGCGCAAAACGGTCGGCATACATCAGGATAGTTTCCTTACTTTCATTGACGAAGACTCCCACGCGTTTTGCGCGAACCGGAAGATATGCCGGTATCTCGCACAGGCAACGGGGAGACTTGGGATAGAAGATAAAGCCTATCATATCTACATCCAGTTGCTCTACATTGCGGATATTTTCCGCTTCGGTCATGCCACATACTTTTATGATGAGAGGAGCCATTTTTTTTAATGATTTATGTAATTAATACTTCATTTTCAGGAACGGAGTGGAGAAATGAAATCTTTTAATGCATCTCCCGGCCGGCGGGTTTTCATAAAGGTTTCTCCGATGAGGAAGCCGCGGAAACCTGCAGCGCGCAGCCGGCAAATGGTTTCGGGATGTGAAATTCCGCTTTCCGAAACAAGTAGCGGCAGGCTTGGGCTGTCGGAAGAATCCTGGGCTGTGGCCGGTATCTGCCGGAGTTTTTCGGCTATATGGAAAGAGTTTTTCACATCGGTGACGAATGTGCCGAGATTACGGTTGTTGACGCCTACCATGTCCACATCCGCGTTTACATAAGCGAGTTCGGAAAAAGTGTGGATTTCGAGTAGCACTTCCAATCCCAGGACATGTGCCCGGGCGGTAAGGGTGGCACATTCTTCTTGTGTCAGGCAAGTGGCGATAAGCAATACTGCATCAGCTCCTACGATACGTGCTTGGAGCAGTTGGTATTCGTCGATGATGAAATCCTTTCGCAAGATAGGAATGCCGACCAGTGGGCGTGCCATGCGTATATCTTGCAGCGAACCGCCAAAGAATTTTTCGTCCGTAAGGATAGAGACTGCGGAAGCACCGGCTGTTTCGTATGCAGCGGGTATTTCTTCGGCACGGGCCGCCTCATGTATCCATCCTTTCGAAGGAGAACGGCGTTTGAATTCGGCAATGATTCCCGTGGGTGAGGAAGCAAGTGCCTGTTTCATGCTACGGACAGGTATGGCGACGGAAGTTCCGGCAGTAGCATCTTTCTGCATCATGGCGGCAACCTCTTCCTGTAACCTTTCGAGGGAGACGGCTCGCTTTTGCAGTTCTATTTCAATTCGTTTATGAGCGATGATTTCCGATAAAATATCTTTCATGGCTGTTTTAGTGAAGAGTTACGGGATATGGCTATAGATACCTTTTCGCACCTCATCCCTTACTGGTTAATTTCTATAAACTTTTTCAATGTTTTCAGTGCCCGTCCGCTTTCCAGCGATTCGCGGGCTATGGCAATACACTCTTCAATCTCCTTTTCCGGTTCCATGACCTGAATGGCGAAGGCGGCATTGACAATGACACATTGGGTCTGGGCGGCTTCTGCGCGGTTGTTCAGGATATTGTCGAAGATACGTGCCGCATCTTCCTTGCAGGCTCCGCCGGAAAGTTCTTCGGGACGTACTGCGCTGAAACCGAGAGCTTGTGGCCGATAGATGCGTTCATAATGACGTGTCATCACTTTGAATTCATCGGTCAGTGAGATTTCATCGTAATTGTCCAGACTATTGACTACGGCAAAGTCGATGCCGAGTCTGTAGAAAACGTTCGTATAGAGACGCATTTGCGCGAGGTCGGCTACGCCCAATAGCTGATAGGCGGGCTGACACGGGTTTACCAGCGGTCCCAGCAAGTTGAACAGTGTGCGTACTCCCAAGGCTTTGCGGACAGGACCTACGAATTTCATGGCTGGATTGAACAGTTGGGCGTGCAGGTAGGCTATGTTACACTCTTCCATGCTTCGCTTCAATATGTCGGGATTGTTGGTGAAGCGCACGCCATGTTGTTCTATTACGTTGCTTGCTCCACTGACGGAAGTAGCGCCGTAGTTGCCATGTTTGGCTACTTTATAACCTGCTCCTGCCACAACAAAACTGGCGCAGGTGGAGATGTTGAAGGTGTTCTTCCCGTCGCCGCCTGTACCTACGATATCAATGGGGCGGTAAGGCGCAAAGTCTATCGGAATGCGTGTCTCCATAAGTGCTTCGCGAAAGCCTGCCAGCTCGTCTACTGTAATGCTGCGCATCTGAAAGACCGTGAGCAGTGCGGCTATCTGTGCTTCGGAATACATCTCCCGGCTGATATTGAGCAGGATTTGTTTGCTTTCTTCTGCAGTGAGTTCTTCATGATTGAAGAGCCGGGTTAATATTGTTTTCATCTGATTAAGTTTGTGGTTTAAAAATAGGTTATTCTTCCAGCCAGTTCTTCATAATCTGCTTCCCGTCCGGGGTAAGTACGGATTCCGGATGAAACTGTATGCCTCGGACATCATATTCCCGATGTTTCAACGCCATAATCTGCCCTTCGGGACTGACAGCTGTAACGGCAAGCGTTTCGGGCAGTTTTTCAGTATCTACTACCCAGGAGTGATAGCGTCCTACGGCTATTTCTTGGGGTAATCCCCGGAAAATGTAATCCGGTTCTGTCAGCCGTATCATGGTCTGTACACCATGAAACACTGTGCTGAGGTTGACTAATTTCCCACCGAATGCCTGTCCGATGGCTTGTTCTCCCAGGCATACGCCCAGTATTGGTTTCTTGCCTGCGTAGGTGCGTATTACATCCAGCAGTAATCCTGCTTCTTCGGGTACACCGGGACCGGGTGAAAGGATGATTTTATCGTATTGTTCCAATTCTTCTATGCTGAATTGGTCATTGCGCAGTACATCTACCGCTACGCCGAGTTCTTTCACCAAGTGCGCAAGGTTATAGGTGAAGGAGTCATAATTGTCTATGATTACTACCATTGTTATTAACTGTTTGATTAATTTACTTTTGATACTTTTGTTGATTTATACAATTAGCCGATTTTCTGTTTTACAGGGAATTCTCCGCCATGGCAATTGCCTTTTTCAATGCTCCCAGTTTGTTGTTCACCTCTTGCAGCTCGTATTCGGCATTACTTTTGGCTACGATGCCTCCGCCTGCCTGAAACCATAACATCCCGTTGCGGCTGACGAATGTACGGATGGTGATAGCCTGGTTCAGGCTGCCGTTCAAGCCGATGAATCCGATACAGCCGCCGTATGCGCCACGGTTATGCGGCTCCAGTTCGCTGATAAGCTGCATGGCGCGAACTTTCGGTGCGCCGCTCAAGGTTCCGGCCGGGAAGGTATCGATAAATGTCCTGATAGAGTCTGTATCACTGTTCAGCGTACCGCTGACACGGCTCACGAGGTGAATGACGTGACTGTAATATTGCATCTCTTTGTAAAAGTCCACTTTTACGTCATGGCAGTTGCGGCTGAGGTCGTTGCGGGCAAGGTCTACCAGCATCACGTGCTCTGCATTTTCTTTGGGGTCGTCGTGCAGGTACCGGGCATTTGCAGCATCCTGTTCCGGATTTCCGGTACGCTTGGCAGTGCCGGCGATGGGATCTATATAGGCATGGCGGCCTTCAATGCGGCAGTGCGTTTCGGGAGAAGAGCCGAAGATACGGAAACCGCCGAAATCAAAGTAAAACAGATATGGAGATGGGTTGATGCTGCGCAAAGCACGGTAAAGCTTGAAGTCGTCGCCTACGAAACGTTGTTCGAAACGGCGGGAGAGGACTATTTGGAAAACATCTCCCCGCATGCAGTGGGCTATTCCTCGGCGGATATTGGCTTTGTGTTCCTCATCGGTCAGTGAAGAAGTGGTTTCGCCAACAGCACGGAAGTCATAGGCTGTGTAGTTGCGGTTGTGAATGGCTTTCTGCACCTTGTCCAGTTCGCTCTTCTCATCGGGAGCAAGCATTTCCAGTAACAGCATTTCATTTTTGAAGTCATTAAAGACAATAAGATACTTATATAGTATGTATAGTATATCCGGTGCATCGTTGGTGGCTTCGCGACTGTCTTTTACGGGGATGTTCTCAAAATAGCGTACGGCATTGAAAGATGTGTAACCGTACAGACCGCAATAGTCGCTGTATTCTCCTTCCACGTGAAAGCGGTTGAGGAAATCGCGTAACGCATTTTCCGCATGGTATTCTTCGGTAACGGGATGTTCCTCACGTGTGCCGTCGGGCAGGCAGAACACGGCAACACCGTGGTCTATACTGACGCTTGCTACCGGGCAAAGTCCGATGAATGAGCGGTTGTTTTCACTGCCATGATAGTCGGAACTCTCCATGAGTGCGCTTTGAGGAAAAATGTCGCGCACCTTCAGATACGTGCTTACGGGTGTATGTAAGTCGCCGAGTATCGTGCGGCTCACTGTCTGATAATCATACTTCATATTTTGTATTTTATTCTTTATACATCAAATACGTTTCTACATCCTTATCCCCCCGTCCCGAAACGGTCAGTACCACCACATCATCGGTTTTGAAGTTCAGCTTCTTCAGCGCACCGAGGGCGTGGGCGCTTTCCAATGCGGGGATGATGCCTTCGAGCTTAGTCAGTTCGTAGGCAGCGCGGATGGCCTCGTCGTCATTTACGGAGAGAACGATGGCGCGCTTTTGTGCGGCAAGGTTGGCGTGCATGGGGCCGATGCCCGGATAATCCAGTCCGGCGGAGATGGAGTAAGGCTCTTCAATCTGCCCATCTTCATTTTGGATAACGTAGGTGCGTGCTCCATGGATAATGCCCAATTTGCCTAAGGCAATGGTAGCGGCAGTCATTCCTGTTTCTATCCCTTTGCCTCCGGCTTCGGCAAGGACAATCTGTACCTGGCGGTCGTCCACATAGTGGTAAATGGTTCCGGCAGCATTGCTTCCACCGCCTACGCAGGCTATGAGATAGTCCGGAGACTCGCGTCCTTCTTTTTCCATGAGTTGTTTTTTGATTTCCTCGCTGATGACCGATTGCAGGCGTGCCACCATATCGGGGTAGGGATGCGGGCCTACGGTGGAGCCGATGATGTAGTAGGTGTCGGCGGGGTGGCAGCACCAGTCGCGTATGGCTTCGTTGGTGGCATCCTTTAAGGTCATGTTTCCGCTGGTCACGGGCACTACGGTTGCACCCAGCATCTTCATCTTCTCTACGTTGACGTGCTGGCGTTCCACATCGGTCTTGCCCATATATACGATACATTCCATGTTCATCAGTGCACATACGGTAGCGGTGGCAACGCCGTGCTGTCCGGCACCTGTTTCGGCTATGATGCGGCGTTTGCCCATACGGCGTGCCAGCAGAATCTGCCCGATGGTATTGTTGATTTTGTGTGCGCCGGTATGGTTCAGGTCTTCCCGTTTCAGGTAAATCCGGCAACCGTACTTTTCCGACAGGCGCCGTGCCTGGTAGAGCGGTGAGGGACGTCCTACGTAGTCGCGCAGCAACCGGTCGTATTCCTGCTTGAAATCTTTACTTTGCAGGACTTCGAGATAGGTTTTCTGCAATTCCTCTACACACCTGTGGAGTATTTCGGGAACGTATGCTCCGCCGAATTCTCCGTAATAACCTTCTTTGTCAACTAAGAAACTAACCATATTATTTTATTATTTAATTGTTAGCTGCCAGTTACCGGTTGCGAACTGTTAGCTATATACATCGTTTAAATAAAAGAGCCCCGTCGCTTGGTGCGACAGGGCTCTTTTTATATCTATCATATTACATATATACATACGAGCACTGCTCCCTTACGACTGTCGGAGTTGTAACGGATGCCACCACCAATATGTATTTACGAACATTGTTTTCATTATCTTTTTTATTTTTGACCGAGGCAAATATAAGCACATTGTTTTAATAATCAAAGCAAATCTTTCTTTTTTTTCTTATGAGAACTTTTTTCTTAAAGTTTTGTTGTTTATGGCGGATACTATTATTTACTATAAAAAAGAAAGGAACGGACTATGAAACGGAAACATCTGATTACTATAGGTGTGATTATTGCCATTGTTTTATTGTTGTATTGGCTTTTTATAGCCGAAGACTTGAATGCCTGGCTCAATGTAAATTGATTTTTCAGTATTATCATGCGAGGTTGTTCGGATAAATAATGTATCTTCGCAAAAAATCAAAGACTCATGAAAGGATTAAGTTATTCGTTTTTGCGCGCTGTGTGTGCGCTGGTAATCGGTTTGGTGCTGGTGATGTTTCCCAATCAGGCCGGTGATTATTTTGTGATAACGATTGGCGTCATTTTCCTTGTGCCTTCGTTTATTAGTATTATAGGATATTATGCTCAAAATGCAGAAGTGCGCCGCCGATTTCCTATCGAGGGGATAGGAAGCCTGTTATTTGGACTATGGCTGGTTATTATGCCGGGCTTTTTTGCCGATTTGCTGACGTTCGTGCTGGGCTTTATCCTCGTGATGGGTGGTGTGCAGCAGATAGCCTCGCTGTCGGCTGCCCGCAGATGGACGCCTGTGCCGGGCGGATTCTACGTTGTTCCGGTGGCTATATTGCTGGCCGGGCTGGTTGCGCTGTTCAATCCTACGGGCGTGCGTTCCACGGCGTTTATCATTATCGGAATCACCAGTCTGGTCTATGCGGTTTCGGAATTGATAAACTGGTTCAAATTTACCCGTCTTCGTCCTAAAGCACCTGTTGCCGGCAGCAAGAGTGATGATGATATCGAAGATGCAAAGATAATAGAATGATGTATATGTTTTAGACAATATACTCTCTATTACATAAAACGCAACAAAGCATCTTTCATCAGAGAATAGATGCTTTGTTGCGTTTTGTATGACAATACTATGTAGCTTGTCACTCTGGAGTGTTTTTAGAAATATTCTGTAAGTATTCCTCTATTTCTTGAGCTGTAACATCTTTCAACAATACAGTTTTGTTTTTATTCAATAGATATAAAGTCGGGATAGCTTTTAAGTCGTAAAGGCTTTTTAGTTCGATTGCTTGTTCTTTGTCGTAGGCATTAATCCATTCTGCAGGAAAATCGGAGAGGTGTCTCCGCCATTCTTCTAAATCAATATCGGGGTAAATGGAAAGGACTTTCATCTGGTTCTGTACGATAGCTTGGCAGATGGAAGGGCTTTGTTTCAATGTTTCTATCGTTTCGCTGCAGGCATGACAGCCGGGATTGTTGATGAATAATAGGGTATAGGGAGCCTTTATGCTATACAAATTGCCTTGTCTGCCATTGGCAAGCGTATAGACAAAGTCCAATGCTTTAGTTCCTTTTCTATTTTTTTGTGCCAGTTCCCGCCGGGCTTTGGGACGTATTTTTTCTGTATTATCCATAACAGGAGATTGCAACATGGCATCTAAAACAGATATGTATAGTTCTTCATTACGCATCGGTGAGTTGGGATCGTACAGGTACTTGTCTGCAAGAGAAGTCAGATATGTATAGCACTTTTTCTCTTTTTCAGCTTGTGTAAATAAAGTTTTTAAAGCAATATCCCTTGTTTGAGCAGGTACTAGTTGTAATATATCAATAAAATTCACCCAAGCCTGCTCCGTCACTTCGGGGTGATGTATGTAGTTGGTATCGGCAAAGTTTACATGCTTCCAATAGTGACGTGCCAGATAGTCGGCGCGTAATTCGGGAGTGTTCAACATTGTGGGTACTTCGGGGTATACGAAAGTTGTAATAGTATCTGTTACAGTGTCTTCCGTCTGTTTATTATTTGCTTGCCCATTACTACATGCACTGTTTGAACTTAATAGGAAAATAAATAATGTGTAAGCTGGCAACAATTCTATGATCTTTTTGTATTTCATATAATCTAAAATAGATGTAAAATTAGGTACTGTTTCATTTTTTTACTCGAAAAGAAAAAGGTCATTTTTCTCTATCCAATAAATTATTCTTAGAATTTGAGTTTCAAGTAATAACGTATTACGTAAAATTAAAAGAAATATGGTGCAAGTTATCAAGAAAATCTTGCACTTGCAAGAAAGAAAACCAAATTCTGATTTGAAAATTAAGTCTTTTGTTAGTTATTCACTTTTCCTATGCTTACTGCACATTGTCAGTTTCTACTTTTCTGTTCTGTCCCGTTAGCCTTTTTCTTGTGTCCGACACCCGGGTGTCGAACGTGCCGAGACCCGGATGTCGAACATGCCGAGACCCGGGTG